>MDSV01150456.1_pt1 | contig 10768 bp, 10 predicted proteins | sample 810851 | NCBI WGS metagenome assembly MDSV01 (sample SAMN05326640, study PRJNA326480) | marine metagenome | isolation source: seawater | place: Atlantic Ocean: North East | collected 2012 | reverse complement strand
GGCGATGTCGGGCGCACGGACTTCTATCCCGACCGCAAACGCGAAGTCGCCGGCCTGCTCTATGACAGCCTGGAGAAACTGTTGGGGCTCGGCGACCAGTGCCTCGTCTATCCCGCGCATGGCGCCGGTTCGGTCTGCGGCTCCGGCATGGCCGACCGGGAGTTCTCTTCCATCGGTCACGAGAAGCTCAACAATCCACGCCTGCAGATCGGCGACCGGGAAGCTTTCATCGACGCCAAGGTGGCCGAGAACCACTACATACCGCCCTATTTCCGGCGCATGGAAGAGGGCAATATGGAAGGCACCGAAGCCGCGCCGCCGGCGCCGCGGCCCGCCTCCCCGGCCAGGTTGCTCGATCCGGGTGATGCGGTCTGCCTCGATGTTCGCGGCATTTTCGACTTTGCCGGCGGACACCGCACGGGCTCGCTCTGCATCCCGGATGACATGCTTGCCGCCTTCGCGGGCTGGTTGCTGCCAGGCGACAAACCGGTGCTGCTGGTAGCGCGCGATGACGACCAGGCGGTCGATGCGGCCACCACGCTTCAGCGGATCGGCTTCGACAATGTGAGCGGATTTGTCAGCGGCGCCATGCCCGTGGCGGTCCAGAACGGCCCGCTCGACACACTCGACTTCGTCGATACCGAAACCGTCGCCGCGCGCGTAGACAACCCGCCGGCTGGCTGGACCCTGCTCGATGTCCGGGCCATCGACGAATATGAGAGCGGCCATATCAAGGACAGCAAGCACGCTTATGTCGGCAAGCTGCCTGATGCGGCCAGTGACCTCGACCCGGACAAGCCCGTCACCGTCATGTGCGGAAGCGGCGCCCGGGCCACCATTGCCGCCTCGCAGCTCATGCGGAAGGGGTTCTCCGAGGTCGATGTCTATATCGGCTCGATGAAGGCGTGGACCGCAGCTGGAAATGCCATTGAGTGATGACTGTCAGTCCATCTTGGGCTGAACCTTTCGTTTCTGACGCATGAAGAGACTGGAAATTGCTTCACGAGGTCCCCATATGGATACCCTGTATGGGGTATTTGCCATGAAGACTGAAACCAAAGAGGCCGCGACCCGAAGGCTTGCCCGCATCGAGGGACAAGTGCGCGGCATCACGAAGATGGTGTCCGACGATCGGTATTGTATTGATGTCATTCGTCAGGTGCAGGCTGTGAAGGCCGCGCTTGTCGGCCTCGAGGCCGTTATCCTGGATGACCATATCGCAACGTGTGTGGATCATGCCCTGACCGGAAGCAATGTCGATGACCGGCGTGAAAAGGTCGAGGAACTTGTTGCTGTGCTTGGTGGCCGCAAGAAGTAGCGGCCTCACAGTTTGTTGAAATGAAAGTTTTAATCTTTTCACGTATTTGAACAATGATGCAGTTTGTGACCCGCCTCCTGACACTGTTTGCCGCTGCCTTCATGGCGGCTCATCCGGTCATGGCGTGTCCATTGATGGTCGGGGCCTCCGAAACCGCGCCGACTGAAATGAGCAGCAATCATCCCTGTCATGACATGGCGATGGAAGCCATGGCCGACACCGGGCATACAGATCAGGCGTCATCGTCTGATTGCCCCGCGGGATACGACTGTGCACCCATGCTTATCCAGGCGCACAGTGACGCCAATCCAGTTGCACCTGTTGCGAATGTAGACGCAGAATTTGCTGCGGTTCTCGCTAACCCACCAAAGGCATTCCTGCCAGAGCGCGAAACGCTAAAGACCGGGCCTCCACCTCGGCTGGATATCGTCCAGCACACGCCAATATCGCTAAAGCAGCGCTTCCTGAATTGAGAGCGATGACCTGCGGCCGCCACAGCAGCCCGTCGTCATCGCTTCTCACAATTCAGAAGAGCCCGTTTTATCATGCCCCACATTTCAAGAATGCTGCTGGTCGCAGCGTTTGCCGCTGTGCCCCTGGCGGCGGTTGCCAACGCTCAGAGCTTTGCCGAGCTTGAAGCCCGTCTCGAGGCCCATCCAAGCCTCTCCGCTCTCGGTTACGATGCCGAGGCCGACCGGGAGCGTGCTGTCGCCTCAACCGCACTCCCGGACCCCGTCGTATCCCTCGGGATCAACAACTTTCCGATTTTCGATCCCTCATTCGACAGTTACTTGCCGACCAATAAAGCCGTTGGTATCCGGCAACAATTTCCGAGCTTCGCGGGCCGTGAAGCCCGCGCCGGTGAAGCCCGGGCGATGTCAGCACAGACCGAGGCGGTTCGCGATGCCCGTTATGCGGCCTTGCGCGCCGAACTCATCGCTTTTCTCGCTGACAAGACTAGACTGACCAGGCAGAGATCCCTCGCCGAAGCGCGAAACGCCAAATACGACGAGCTTGTCGACATTGTCGAGGCCGAGATCGATGCGGGCCGCCCGGCCGTCTATCGCCTTGCCGAAATTGAAAGCGAACGGGCAGAAGTTTCCCGGACGCTTGTTGATCTTGATCGGCAGGAAGCCGAGACCGATGCGCGCCTGATCGAACTCGTCGGACTGGTCCCTTCGACCGGCCTCCCTCCCCTGACTGAAAGAGACTGGTCCGGCGCAGCGCTTGAGTTCCACACCGTACGCATTGCCGACGCGGCCGTCCGCGTTACCGATTACGGTATCGACGAGGCCCGCGCGGCCTGGAAGCCAGAATGGGGGGCCCAGCTCACCTATCAACAGCGCGATGAAGGCGCGATGTTCGCGGGGGATGACTGGGTCTCCGGTATGGTGACTTTTACGGTTCCGCTCTGGGCCGAAAGGAAGCAGGCACCGAACTTGCGCGCCGCAAAGGCTGAGCGGGCCGGCGCCGAGCAACGCTACCAGGCTGCCGCGCGGAATGCGGCGGCCCAGTATGCGTCCCGGGACGCCATTATACGCGCGGCCGATGCCAGTATCGACGTGCTGCAGGTCAAGATTGCTGCCGTCGAAGACGAAGTCGAGGCCCAGCTGATTGCTTATGAATCCGGTGTTGGCGGTTATGCGCCGATCATCGACGGCGAGATCGCCATTCTCAAACTCCGGGCGGAAATCGAAGCTGAAACGGCCCGCAAGGCCGCTGCGATCGCACGCCTGAATGCCCTCCTGGTGACACAATGAAAAAGACATTCCTGATAATGGGCACCGCATCTGCCGCCCTCTTGCTCGCCGCATGCGGCGCACCGGGCGGATCACCGGGCGGCCAGGGTGAAAAACCGAACGCCTCGAGCGAGACGCAACGATACACCTGCCCCATGCACCCGCACTATATTTCGACCGATCCGGACGGCACCTGCCCGATCTGTGGCATGGACCTGGTGCCTGCCGACAAGACCCAGGAACCGACGAGCTCAACAGGGGAAATCCTGTACTACAAGCATCCCATGGGTAAGCCGGACACCTCGCCTGTTCCGAAAAAGGATTCCATGGGCATGGATTACATCCCGGTTTATGCCGATGACACCGGATCGGGCGTGGCCGTCTCGCCGGAAATGATCCAGACCATGGGGATCCGGACAGCACCTGCCGAGACCGGGGATTTCAGCCGTGTACTGAGAGCCTTCGGCACGGTCGAGACCAATGAACGGCTCGAAAATGTTACCGTCTCGCGGCTAGAAGGCTGGATTGAGAATCTGGCGGTCAATGCCGAGGGCGACACCGTCCGCCCCGGCAGTCTCCTCTACCGGATCTACAGTCCGGACCTGATCGCCGCGCAGAAAGATTATCTGAACTCGTTCAAGATCGGCAACGAAGCGCGCATCGCGTCGGTTCGCCAACGCCTGCGCTCCCTTGGCATGCAGAATGCGGCCATCGACCGGCTGACCGAAACCCGCCAGGTCATTGAACGTGTTCCGGTTTACGCAGAAGCCGGCGGCACGGTTGCCGAGCTCCAGGTCCGCAATGGCGACTATGTCAAACCCGGCACGCCTATATTACGCCTGCAATCCTATGCCGATGTCTGGGTCATTGCCTCGGTGCCGGAGAGCGATTTGCCTCTGGTGGAAACAGGCATGCAGGCCGAACTCGATTTTCCGAGCGCGCCCGATGCCCCCGGTAAAGGCCAGGTCGACTATATCTATCCGACAATCGACCCGAAAACCCGTACAGCCGACGTCCGGATCGAAGTGGACAATGTGTCGGGCTATCTTCGCCCGGGCGCCTATGCGGACATAAGGCTGAATATCGGCGGCCGACCGCGTCTTTCGGTTCCAAGTGAAGCCATTCTGCTTGGTAGCGAGGGCGCCCGTGTCGTCATCGCCGAAGGCAATGGCCGCTTCTCCGGACGCGCCGTGCAAACCGGGATTTCGGCCAATGGCCGGACCGAAATCCTGTCGGGTCTGGAAAGTGGCGACATGGTCGTCGCCAGCGGGCAGTTCCTGCTCGATAGCGAAGCCAACCTGAAAGAAGGTCTTGCCAAGCTGGAAGCTCCGGATGCGAGCGCGGCCAGTCCGGAAACACCGCTCTCCGATATTCCGGTGGACAGTAAAGCCCTCGCCGAAATCGATCACTTCACTGACATGGCGCTCTACTTCCACGAGGCCCTGAGAGACGGGTATGACATCGATCCGCTATTCGTGGACCCGGCGCTCGCCCTGGTGCCAGTGCTGCGGGACCGTTACGCGAACACGAAACTGGCACCGGTCATGGATGCTACGCAAACCGCTCTCGCCGCCGCGCAGGACGCCACGGACCGCGAAGACCTTGCCACACAACTCTCAGACCTGGTCGAGGCCTTGAAACCCTGGCTGCTGGAAGGCGCACCTCAGCATTACAGCGAGGCTGGTCTGGTGCTCTACCGGGACACCGCAACGGGCCGGTACTGGCTGCAGGAAGAAGCGAAACCAGCCAATCCGTACAGCGCAGATGGAGCCGAACGGATTGACTGGCCCAACCCGATGGCCGGCATGTCGATGACGACCAATGACAGCGAGACTGGCGCTGACCAGGCCCCTGGGCATTCGGGGGACAGTCATGACTGAACGAAACGACAGAAACCTCGCGGGGCAAGACCCCTCCAAATCATGGGTGGCAAAGCTGATCTCCTGGTCGGTTTCCAACCAGCTCATCGTCCTCATGCTCGCCGCTGCACTGGCTGTGACCGGGTGGATGGCGATCCAGCGCACGCCGCTCGATGCAGTGCCGGACCTGACAGATACCCAGGTCATCATTCGCACCGATTTTCCGGGCCAGAGCCCGCAGATTGTCGAGGACCTCGTCACCTATCCACTATCGACGAACCTTCTCGGTCTGCCGAAGACCAAGGACGTGCGCGGCTCCTCAATGTTCGGCACCAGTTTTGTGTATGTCATATTTGACGATGATGTTGACCTCTACTGGGCCCGCTCGCGCGTTCTCGAAGCCTTGTCCCGGCTGGGATCCGAACTCCCGGAAGGCGCCGTACCCCAGATCGGACCGGATGCAACCGGCGTTGGCTGGGTCTATCAGTATGCCTTGGTCGACAAGACCGGCAAGACCGATCTCGCCGAGCTGCGTTCACTGCAGGACTGGTTCCTGAAACTTGAACTCGCCGGAGTGGAAGGGGTCTCTGAAGTCGCTTCGGTCGGCGGTTTTGTCCGGGAATACCAGGTGCTACTCGATCCCAATCGCCTGAGAAGTTACGACCTGTCGATCACCCGTATCCGTGACGCGGTCCGCGCCGCCTCGAGCGAGGTCGGTGGCCGCGTGCTCGAACAGGGCGAAACGGAATATGTCATCCGCTCATCAGGCTATGTCGATGAGAAACTTGATCTCGAACAGGTCGTGGTCAAGGCAGAGGATGGCACCCCCGTCCAGCTGAGCCATGTCGCCCGGATTGTCGAAGGCCCGGCCCTCCGGCGCGGCATTGTCGAACTCAATGGCGAAGGCGAAACTGTGTCCGGCATCGTGGTGATGCGCGATGGCGAGAATGCGCTGTCGGTGATCGAACGTGTGAAGGAGAAACTTCATAGTCTCCAGCGCGGGCTGCCAGAAGGCGTCGAGATTGTCACTGTGTATGACCGCGCGCCTCTCATCGAGGGTTCGGTCGATTATCTGAAAGACAAGCTGATCGAGGAAGGCTTCGCGGTTGCTCTCGTCATTCTGATCTTCCTCCTCCATGTACGGTCGTCTCTGGTTGCCATCATCACCTTGCCGCTCGGAGTGCTCGGCGCGTTCCTGATCATGTCCTGGCAAGGTGTCACAGCGAACATCATGTCACTTGGCGGGATCGCCATCGCGATCGGCGCCATGGTCGACGCCTCGATTGTGCTTGTCGAGAATGCCAGCCGGAAACTGGCGGATCTGGGACCGAAACCCGATCCGAGCGTGCGCCGCCAAGCGCTGGTCGAGTCGGCTCAGGAAGTCGGCCCCGGCATATTCTTTTCACTCCTCATCATCACGGTCTCCTTCCTGCCGGTCTTTGCCCTGACCGGTCAGAGCTTCAGGCTCTTCAGTCCTCTCGCCTATACCAAGACCTATGCGATGGCCTTCGCGGCCATTCTGTCGGTGACACTTGTCCCGGTTCTGATGCTGTACCTGATGCGGGGTCGGTTCCGGCGCGAGGAAGCCAATCCCCTGAACGCCTTCTTCGTCTGGGCCTACAAACCGCTGCTCCATCTAGCCCTGAGGTTCAAATGGATCACGGTCGCCCTTGCGCTCGCGCTGACGGCCACCGTCATCGTGCCGGTCCAGAGGATCGGCTCGGAATTCATGCCGGCCCTTTATGAAGGCGAGCTCCTCTACATGCCGACCACCCTGCCCGGCGTGTCATCCACCAAGATGCGGGAGATTCTTGGCCAGACAAACCGCGTCATCAAGACCGTGCCAGAAGTCGATCGTGTCTTCGGCAAGGCCGGGCGCGCCGATACCGCAACCGATCCAGCGCCACTCACCATGATCGAGACCTGGATCAAGCTGAAACCGAAGGAGGATTGGCGGCCAGGTGTGACGGTCGAGGACATCACCGATGAGCTCGATGCCAAGCTGCAAATGCCCGGCCTCGTGAATTCATGGGGCTATCCGATCAAGATTCGCATGGACATGGTTTCAACAGGTGTGCGCACGCCCATTGGCATCAAGGTTACGGGCGATGATCTGACAGAGATTGAGACCATTGCCCGGGACATAGAAGCGGCCATTTCGGACGTACCCGGAACGCGCTCGGCCTTCGCCGACAGGGTCATGGGCGGCAAATATCTCGAGATCACGCCGGACAGGGGCGAACTCGCCCGGCGGAATATCGACATGGCAGCCTTCCAGTCCGTGATCCAAACCGCCCTGGGCGGCATGACACTCTCCCAGTCTGTCGAGGGCCGGGAACGCTATGACATCATCCTGCGCTATGATCGGCCATTTCGTGAGAGCGCCACAGACCTGGAAGAGATACTCGTGCCCGCCCCGTCCGGCGCCCATATCCCTCTCAGCGAACTGGCGGACATTTCCTATGCGGAAGGCCCGCCAATGATCCGATCGGAAAATGCCAGGCTGACTGGCTGGGTTTTCGTCGATATCGCGGACCGGGACATGGGCAGCTATGTTGCAGACGCCGGACAGGTGATTGCCAACGCCGTCGACCTGCCTGCGGGATATGCGGTGGAGTTCTCCGGACAGTATGAACAGATGCAGGAAGCGAATGCGCGGCTGAAGATCGCCATTCCAGCTGCGATTGCACTGATCTTCCTGCTGCTGATGCTACATTTCGGTCGGCTCGACCGGACCCTGATCATCATGGCCAGCCTGCCATTCGGCCTGGTCGGCGGAATGTGGGCCGTCTGGTTGGCAGGCTACAATCTGTCAGTAGCCGTCGCGGTCGGTTTCATCGCCCTGGGCGGCATCGCGGTCGAGACAGCCGTCGTGATGCTGCTCTATATCGACGCGGAAGTCCGCAAGGCGAACCCGTCTGACAGGAGCCAGCTTTTCGCAGCTGTCAGCAAGGGCGCGGCCATGCGCGTCAGGCCGAAGTTGATGACGGTCACGACCATTTTTGCAGGTCTTGCCCCGATCTTCCTGACCGACGGCCTCGGATCGGACGTCATGCGCCGGATTGCCCTGCCCATGCTTGGCGGCATGGCCTCAACCCTCATCCTCTCCCTGATCGTGATCCCGGCCATCTACTACATCCGGGTCGGGCTGCAGATTCCATCAGATTTACCCCGGGCCGAACCGGATAACCGGGCCGGCTCATTCACCCCCGAAGGAGAAAAACCATGACGAGACACCTGTTGAAAATTCCGCTTTTGTTTCCACTGCTTCTGAGTAGCGCCATGCTGCCGGCGGCCGCGCAGGATCGCTCATCAGGCAGAATGATGATCGACGGCGGCATGATGGGTGGCGGCCTGTTCGGCACGGTGTTCATGCTGCTTGCTGTGCTCCTCCTCCTGCTCGGGATCGCTGCCCTCATCAAATATCTGAGGTCGAAATAATAGTCCCGTGTCCATCCACCCTATTCCCCCGTCCCGGCGCGCATCGGGGGCCTCTGTTGAAAGCCGCGCCTGACAATCAAAAAGGAAGAAAACGATGAAAACCCTCGTCAGAAAGACAGCAGTCACAGGCGCAATCCTCGGACTGGCCCTGATTGGTCCGGCGCTCGCCCAGGAGGCCGGCATGAAAATGGACAGCATGAAAGACATGGACATGTCCGGCATGAGCTGCTGCGGCGACATGGCGCCCGGCTTTGGCGTCATTAACGGCGTCGATCTGGATGCCCGAACCGTCAATATTTCACACGATCCGATCAAGAAGATCGGCTGGGGTGAAATGACAATGGACTTCGAGGTCGGCGGAATGGTTGCGCTCGACAAATTCGAGAATGGCGACAACGTCCATTTCATGCTCAAGCAGGACGACAGCGACAATTATGATATCGCCATGATGATGCCGATCGGCGGCGATCCGGATGCTTTCAAACTATCCATGATGTCGATGATGAAAGGCAAAGGCATGATGGACTGCAACATGGGCGGACACGGATCCATGTCCGGCATGTCAGGCAAGGATCATGACGACACCGATCACTAGCCGGTCCTCTGTTTCAAGCAAAAAATTCGTAAATCAGGTTCCGGCCGCGTTCCGCGGCCGGAATGCCTGCGTCTCCCGATTAGTTCACCAGGAAATCCCAATGACTCAAAGAATTCTGATTACCGCCTTCCTGTTAGGTTCCGCTTCCCTGACAGCCTGCAGTGACCCCGAAAGCCGAACGCCGCCAACATCCGGCCCTGCAGACCAGACCAGGCCTGAACCGTTCGAACAGGCAGATGAAGCTATGCCCGGCGATACTGGACGGGCCACGGGCAGGATCACATCCCTTGATCGCGACGACGGCCGGGTCACCATCGACCATGGCCCCTTCGAAGGCATCGCCATGGGCGCGATGACCATGAGTTTCGCTTTAATGGGCGATCTTGAGCTGACTGACCTCTCTGAAGGCGATGACGTGATCTTCCAGGTCAAACGGGGCCGGGACGGTTCTCATCGCATCATGGAAATTTGCAGCATTCCCGCGAATGGCCGCGACTGCCCGGACCAAGAAACAGTCTATCCGCACAACCCTCCAGATCAGTAAGGCGGCATACTCCGGCACTGTCCCCGATCGAGCTAAAGGGAAGACGATAAAGACCCGTTTCGCCATAGTGTCAAACTGGCATGCGCGGACCAAAAAGAATAACCGCAGCCCCGATCAGACAGGTTACAACCCCTATCAGATCCCAGCGGTCGGGACGAACCCCCTCAATGGTCCATAGCCAGATGAGCGAGGAAGTTATGTAAACCCCACCATAGGCGGCATAGGCGCGCCCGGCTGCAGACGCTTCCACCAGTGTCAGCAGCCAAGCGAATACAACAAGGGATATCATCCCCGGAACCAGCCAGAAAGCGGACTTTCCAAGCCGCAGCCAGGCCCAGAATGCAAAACAACCGGCGATTTCGGCGGCTGCCGCGCCAGCATAGATCAACAACGTCGCGCGAATATCCATGGCTGGGACGTTACCTGATCTGGCTGGACTGGCGAGGCCCCGTTGCGGTTAAAATTGGTTTCAGCCTGCGCAGCATGAAAGCTTCGCCACGTCCTTGTCGAACGTCTGTGCCGCCAATTTTAACCCTTCAACAGTTGTCAGGTATGGAAAAATTGTCTCGCCAAGCGCCTTGCTCGTCATGCCGAACTTCAACGCCATAGCCAGCGTCTGAATCGCATCAGACCCTTCGGGCGCCGCGATCTGTCCGCCCAGGAGGCGGTCGGTCTTCGCATCCGCGACCAGCTTGATGACGCCGCGGGTATCGCGGGCGGCGGCGGCGCGTGCCACGTGGTCCAGCGTCAGCACGCTGGTCTTGACGTCATGACCGGCTGCCTTCGCCTGCACCTCGGAAAGGCCGACGCCGGCGACCTGCGGATCGGTGAACACGACCCAGGGCATGGCCGCATTGTCATAGCGCAAATCCTGAAGCCCGAGCGCATTGTTGACCGCCACCTTGGCCCCATAAGCGGCCATGTAGACGAACTGGTCGCGATCGGTGACATCACCCGCTGCCCAGACGCCAGGCCGCGTTGTGGCCATGTCGGCTCCGACCTTGATCGATCCACGCGCATCGGTCTCGATGCCGAACTCGCGCAAGCCGAGGTCTTCGGAATTGGCCACCCGGCCTGTGGTCGCCACCAGCCGCTCTGCGGTTAGGGTTTCGGGCGTTCCACCCCGTTCGATCGTCAGCGTGACGCCGCCATCGCCCTGCACCACCGAGCGGTAGGCCAGGTCAGTCTCGACCGCGATGCCCTCCGCTTTCAGCGCTTCTGTCAACACCTCGCCCACTTCCGGTTCAACGCCGGGTAAAAGACGCGAACGCG
>MDSV01127097.1_pt1 | contig 10769 bp, 8 predicted proteins | sample 810851 | NCBI WGS metagenome assembly MDSV01 (sample SAMN05326640, study PRJNA326480) | marine metagenome | isolation source: seawater | place: Atlantic Ocean: North East | collected 2012 | reverse complement strand
CTGGTGGATAGAATAAATCATATCTTTCCAATTCATTTTGAAAGTCTTCATTTATTAAGCCGGGCTCAACTGTTGCTTGAAAATTTTTGGTGTTTATCTCTAATAATTTGTTCATTTTTTTTGTGGAAAGACTCACTCCTCCAAAAATAGGAAGGGCGCCACCACTTAAACCAGTTAATGCAGCTGATGGAGTAATTGGTATAAAATTTTCGTTACAATAACTTACAATTTCCGAAACTTGATGAGTAGTTCCTGGAAATAAAACTATTTCTGGTGAATAAACTAAATCCTCAGTATGATCACTAGAATACTTTCTAATATCTTGGTCATAAATTACATTTTCATTACCTAAAATATTTATAAAATAACTTATGTGATTTTGACTTAATTTAGAATAACTCATGATTTAAAAAATTGTTAGTCAAATTTAATTAATTTTATAAATCAAAAAATCATCTTACTATGAAAAGCTATACATATTATTTATTTATTTTTCTTTTTAGTTTATTATCAAACTCACAAGTAAATAAAGAATTAAATCTTGAGGACATATACCTAAATAGAACATTTAATCAAGATTGGGTTTGGGGGTTAAATTCTATGAATAATGGAAAAGAATACTCAATAATTGAGTATCAAAATAATTTAGTAAATATTGACCTTTATAGTTACAAAACAGGAAAAAAAATAAAAACTATTTTAAGCTCATCAGAAATCGATAGTATAGCTTTTGATGATTATAAATTTAATTCTAGTGAGGATAAAATTCTTTTAAAAGTCAAAAGTGAACCAATTTACAGATACTCTGAAAAAAGCTTTGTTTATGCATATGACTTGAACACTAAAAAATTAGTAAAAGTTTTTGATAAAAAAATTAGCTTACCTGAGTTTTCTCCAAATGGAAAAATGATTAGTTATGTTTACAATAACAACATTTATATTTATGACTTTATAACAAAAAAAACAACAGCATGTACAAATGATGGCATAAAAAATAAAATTATTTACGGAGCAACTGATTGGGTTTATGAAGAAGAATTTGCCTTAGTAAAGGGTTACGAATGGTCTTCTAATAGTAAGTATATTGCTTACTTACGATTTGATGAGTCAGAGGTCAAAGAATTTTCCATGGATATGTTTAAACAAGACTTATATCCATCACAAGAAAGATTTAAATACCCTAAAGCAGGTGAAAAAAATTCTAAAGTATCAATTTTTATTTTTGATACTAATTCCAATACCACTAAAAAAATTAATGAAGGATTAAACAAGTTTGAATACACTCCAAGGATATATTGGACAAAAAATTCAGAAAAATTATGTTTTTTAAAACTAAATAGACATCAAAATCACTTGAAATTAATTTTAACAAATCCAAAAACTGGAAAAACTGAAACATTATACGAAGAAAAAGATCAAGCTTATATTGAAATCCACGATAATATTACTTTTTTAGAAGATGGCTTTATTTGGACAAGTGAAAAAGACGGATTCAATCATATCTACCAATTTTATTACAACACAAAAGAGATGAAACAAATTACAAAGGGAGATTTTGAAATAACAAATTTCTATGGTTACAATGATAAAAAAAACTTAATCTACTTCCAATCAAATGAAAAGTCTCCATTACAAAAACATATTTATTCTATCAAAATTAACGGAGAAAAAAAAACTATTTTATCAAATAAAGATGGTATAAATAACGCTGTTTTTAGTAAAAAACTTGAATATTTTATTAACACAAATTCCAGTGCCAACACACCAAATTATATAACATTAAATGATAAAAGAGGTAAGCTCATAAGAGTTTTAAAAGATTCTAAAAAATTAAATTCTATTCTTTCAGAATATAATTTATCAAACAAAGAATTTTTTTCATTTGAAACTAACTATAACGTAAAGTTAAATGGATGGATGATTAAGCCTACAGATTTCGATCCTAACAAAAAATACCCTGTGTTAATGTATGTTTATGGAGGGCCAGGAAATCAGCAAGTTTTAGATAGATGGGGAGGAAATAATTATCTGTGGTACCAATATTTAACACAAAAAGATATTATTGTTGTTTGTGTTGACAATAGAGGGACCGGAGGAAGAGGGTCTAAATTTAAAAAATGTACATACCAAGAATTAGGGAAATTAGAAACCGAAGATCAAATAGCTGCAAATAAATATTTATCAACTCTTAGTTACATAGATAAAAACAAAATTGGTATTTGGGGATGGAGCTACGGCGGGTATATGTCGTCTCTTTGTTTATTTAAAGGACATGATATTTTTAAGTTTGCTATCGCTGTTGCACCAGTAACTAACTGGAGATTTTATGACACAATTTACACAGAAAGATATATGAGAACTCCACAAGAAAACCCAGAAGGATACGACTTAAATTCTCCTATCAATTTTGTGAATAAACTAAAAGGAAATTACCTACTTGTTCATGGATCTGCTGACGATAATGTTCATTATCAAAACACTATGGAAATTATTTCTGAGTTAGTAAAAGAAAATAAACAATTCGATCTTTTTATTTATCCAGATAAAAACCATAGTATCTATGGTGGAAATACAAGACTACATTTAATGACAAAGATTACCGATTTTATAATTAAAAATCTTTAGATTTGAATTTCGAATACTAATTAAAACTGAAAAATATGGGACAACTTATTCTTTGGACAACTATTACTATCGTTGCAGTATTAGTTGCAAAATGGTTTATTAATAAAGATGGGCATCCAAAAGCTCTATTTTATTTATTCTTTGCTGAAATGTGGGAGCGCTTTAGTTTTTATGGAATGAGAGCTTTATTAGTTCTTTATATCATCAAAGACTACATGAAAAGTGTTGAAAATAATGAAGAAATTGCATATGGCATATATGCTGCATATGGAGCATTAGTATATGCTACACCTTTATTAGGTGGATTTATTGCTGATAGATTCATAGGTTATAGAAAAGCAATTATGCTTGGTGGAGTTTTGATGGCAATTGGGCATTTTTTTATGGCTTTTCCAACTGACATATTTTTTTATGGAGCTTTAGGTCTGTTAATTGCTGGAAATGGTTTCTTTAAACCCAATATTTCATCATTAGTTGGCGCCTTGTATAAAGATGGAGATATTAAACGTGACTCAGGTTTTACTATATTTTATATGGGTATTAATTTAGGAGCTGCAGCAGCACCATTTATTTGCGGATATATTGGAGAAATGTGGGGATGGCACTATGGATTTAGCTTAGCAGGTATAGGAATGTTAGCGGGTGTTATTGTATTTTGGGACGGTCTTAGAAAAGGTGTTTTTGGAGATAAGGGCCTTCAACCAGCAGAATATGTTGAAAAGAAATTTTTCAACTTAAATATTGAGAAATTGGTATGGGTATTTGGATTCCTAATCGTTCCTATTTTTGCGTATTTAATTGTTCTTGAAGCTAGTGGTGATACTTTTTTAGGCATGATCATTAATGCTTTACTTTTAATATCCATTGGTTATGCAGCATACCTAATAATTGATAGCTACAAACAAGGAAAACCTGAAGCAGGAAATAAAATTGGCGCTATATTAATCTTAGCTGTTCTTTGTGCTATTTTTTGGGCTTGTTTTGAACAAGCAGGAAGTTCACTAACCGTATGGGCTGATAAGTGTGTTAATTTAACTCTACTAACTGCAACTCAAACAAATGGAATTAACCCAGCAATTATAATTTTAGCTGCTTTCCCATTTGCACTACTTTGGCAAAAACTTGATTTATGGGGAAGAAATCCAAACACTCCTAAAAAGTTTGCTTTAGGTTTAGCGTTTTTAGGTTTAGGTTTTCTAGCTTTTGCATATAGCATTCATTTTATAAGTGACGCTGGTAAACTTCCATTTGGAACACTAATAATTGGATGGTTGTTAATTACAACAGGAGAGCTTTGTTTATCTCCTATAGGTTTATCTAAAGTAACGCAACTAAGTCCAAAAAAATCAGTAGCTTTTTTTATGGGTTTATGGTTTTTATCTTCAACAGTAGCTCACTATATAGCTGGAATATTAGCTAAACTAACTACCAGCGGTCAAACAACAAGTAATGAAGGTTTACTTGGGAAATTAAATAGTATGTTTTTTGCTGGTGTTGACCCTGATGGCGTAGGAGTTGCAGAGGCTATGGTATACAATGATTTGTTTGCAAAAATTGGATTTGTTACAATAGGAATTGCATTTATTACGTTATTAATTTCTCCAATTATTAAAAAATTAATGGGCGATGTTCACTAAAAAAAATTACATATCATTATTTATAATATTCTTTTTATCCTTTAATAGTTTTTCACAAAAAGAAGGGTGGCTTACTGGATTTCCAGATGTTTTTGAAAAGTCTATTAATGAGAATAAACCAATTATGGCAAATTTCACAGGTAGTGATTGGTGTGGTTGGTGTATAAGATTAGATAAAGCTGTTTTTCAAACAGATGAATTTAAAAAATGGGCTAAAGAAAATGTTATTCTTCTAGAGCTTGATTTTCCAAGAAGAAAAAAACTTGAACCAAATTTAGAAGCTACAAATAATGAACTTCAAAACATTTTTCAAGTTAGAGGATTTCCAACTGTTTGGATTTTTAGTGTTACAAAAACTGAAGATGATAAGTTTTCTATTAATGCTAATTTATCTAATCCTTTTCAAAAAATGGGATACATGGGCAGCGCAAAAGATTTTATTTCTAAAGCAGACTACATAATAGAAAAAATGAATGAAATATATTAAATGGATATAATATTGATTATAAAAAAAGGAGCTTATAGCTCCTTTTTTTATAATGGGTGGCTAATGGGATTCGAACCCACGACCCTCGGCACCACAAACCGATGCTCTAACCAACTGAGCTATAGCCACCATAGTTTTAGAATGCAAATATAATAGAAAATGTCATATCTTGAAATGACATAAAAAAAAATGAAAAGTAGAATCAAAAATAAAATACAAATTTCTGAATTTTCAAAAAATGTAATTACATTAATTGCAGGTGTTTCAATTGCTCAACTAATTCCAATAATTATAACGCCAATTTTAACTCAATTTTTCTCACCAGAACAATTTGGAACTTATGGTCTATATGTAAGTATTTATACAATACTTGGCATTATTTCTTGTGGGAAATATGATATTGCTATAATGTTACCAAAAAAAAAAGTAGACTCTATTAATATAGTTGCTATTTGCTTTACTCTATCTTCACTTTTTTCATTATTAATTTTTTTAATTCTTTTTTTAATAAAAGATTTATTATTTGAACTAACCCAATCTGAATTATTTAAAACATACTATTGGATTATCCCACTTTCAATATTATTGTACGCATTCAATCAAACAATCTTAGTTTGGTACAATAGAAACAAACAATACAATTATATTTCAGAAAACAATCTTCTTAAATCATCCTCTAACTCCTTAACTTCAATCATACTAGGAATTAAAAATATTTCGACTGGACTTATAATCGGAAATGTTTTATCATTATTAATAACATCTTTATTTAATTTTTTTGATTTGATAAAATCAATTGATTTTTCATTAATTAATAAAAAAAATATGAGAAGTAATTTTTTTACTTACATAAAATTTTTAAAATACTCAACTACATCAAATCTATTTAACTCATTATCAAGCCTAGGAATAACTCCTTTAATTGTATTGTTTTTTGATGTAAAAATAGCTGGTCTTTATTTTTTAGCAGAAAAATTAATTACTATTCCTATATCATTTATTACATCGTCTATTGCTCAAGTTTATTTTCAAAAAGCAAGTACTTTATTTAATTCAAATAAAAAAAATCTACTAGAACTAACTATAAAAGTTCAAAAGCAAGTTTTTTTAATTTTAGCCCCTTTATTATTTTTATTGAGTCTTTTTGGTGAAAATTTATTTTATATATTGGGTGAAAACTGGAGCTCTGCCGGTAAAATGATAAAGTATTTTAGTATATATATTTTATTTAAAAATATATATTCTCCAATAAGTACATTGGGAGATATTTTAGGAAAGCAAAAATTATTATTAATTTTTAATATTAGTTTATTTTTATTTCAAATTTCTTCATTTTATCTTTTAAATAATTACAATGAAATTTATATTCCACTATTAGTATCTTCTTTTTTTGGAGCTACTCACTATGTTTTATTAAGTTTATACATGAGAAAATTAATCAAATGAAAAAAACTATAAAAAAAATATTAATATTTTTTGATGACACCATTTTTAGAAATCTTGTTAAATGGATATATCCTAAATACAAAAGACAAAGAATTGGTTATATATATAATTTTCAAATACTGAAAAAATATTTTTTCATGCAAAAAATACTTGGATTTAATAGAACTGTTCCTTGGCCTGTAGATTTTAGGAGCAAAATATTAGGACACGAATATATTAAAAAAGGTATTATGTGTGACCCAGGAGATAACATCGGAATTTATATTAATGCATACGGTGGATTGATACTTGGTAATAATGTAAATATTGGTCAAAATACCGTAATCACAACAACTAATCATGATATATATGATCATAGAAAAATTTCTGATAAAAAGATGGGAGTTATTATAGGAAACAACGTTTGGATTGGCGCGAATTGCTCTATTGTAGCAGGTGTAAAAATTGGAAATAATGTTACTATTGGCGCAGGCTGTACTATAAGAAGAAATATTCCTTCAAATTCTATTGTAATTCACAAAGAAAATCAACTATCTTTTATAAAAAAAAGAAAATATTTATGGGAGTATGAAAAAGAAGTTTTAAACTAAGTCAAATTATTCTTACTTTTATAAAATATTAACAATACTAAAAATACCCTTATGAAAAAAACATTACTTCTTTTAAATTTTTTACTAATATTTAGTTTATCTAACTCACAAGTTAATACTAAAAATATTCAATCAGTTAGTAATATAAGTAACTATACAATAAATGACATTTACAACTCTCAATCTATAGGTGGAGAAGAAAATATAATTTGGGAAGAAGATTTTGCTAATCAAATTCCAGAAAATGTTACAATTGAAAATATTGGTGATTACGGAGATTGGGCTTGGTCTTCTGAATCTACACAAGGTCAATGGGGAGCCAATGCTGGATTAATTGACTCACCTAGTGCATCTAATGGATTTATGTTATTAGATGCTGATTTTTTCAATTCTTATCCTCAGAACGGAGTTCTTGAGGGTGAAGTGGGTGAAAATGGTATTAATTCAAGTTTTATTTTGGGTCCTATTGACTTATCAAGCTCAGAAACAAATGCATTAGTATTACAATTTTACACTTACTATAGAATTTGCTGCCAAAATCCAGGGGCAGGTAATGATTTGAATGTTTATATTAGCACTAATGAAGGAGAGACATGGGAGGATTTAAACTATATTGAAGGTGATATATATGAAGTAAATGTTGGTACCCAAAAATTGAGTCAAATACCATTGGGTGGATTTAACCCAAATGTTGAAAGTGTTCATTTTAAATTTGAATGGCTAGGGACACATTATTTTTGGATGATTGATGACATGTCCATAATTCAACAACCTGCATATGATTTAAAAATGCTTTCTTCATGGCTAACTATGGAAAATCCTGCTGGAATTGAATACTATTCAATTCCCGAAAGTCAAATGCCAAATGAAATGTTATTTGGTGGAGAGATTTATAATTATGGATTTAATGATGAAGTAAATGTCAAATTAGATGGTATGATTGATGGGACTAACTTGATGGCCGAAGTTACATATGATTCAATTCAAAGTGATTCAACTAGATTTGTAGAAACTGGCTTATTTGATATTAGTTCTTTAACAGCTGGAACATATACATTCACTAATACAGTTCAGTCCAATGGAGATGATGCGTTAATTAATGACAATTCTATGTCAAGAGAATTCGTAATTTCTGAAAATGAATACCAAATTGACGGACTATATGAAACTTTTGATTATATGGGAACCGGATGGCCAGGTGGTGATGCACAATCAGATGGAATGAGATTTGCTAATTATTTTGATATTAAAGAAAGTGCAACCTTAACATCAGCAAGAATTGGATTATATACTAATGCCTTTGAAACTAGTTTAGGTAATTTTCAAACAACCTCTGGAGGAGAGGTTATTTTTTATTTATGTGACACTACAGGACTTCTTGATCCCGCGGTAACAACATTAGATATGGATTTTGGAGGTGTAATATGGGAAAGTGACTTTATAATGGTTGAAGATTATATGGTTAGTGATGGATTTATTAGTATTGACATACCAGATATTCCATTAGATCCTAATGCTTACTTACTTGTTGTAGAACTATATAGTAATGGTTTAGAAAACGATATAATTATTCTTGATGATACCTCAGTCATACAACCTTGGTTTGCATCAATGTACTGGAGCACTGAAGATATGACATGGTATTCAAATGGTAATGCTATGGCATTACATATGGGAATTAATGGTCACAGTTATGTTAATATTAATGAAAATGAAATCTTAAATAATTTTGATATTTTTCCTAACCCTACAAGCTCATTTATCAACATTTCAAATAATGAATTATTGAATAAAGAAACTAATATTAGTATTTATAATATATTAGGTGAAAATATTATGAATTTAAATATGGATAAATTTGAATCATTTAAAACAATTAATATTGAAAACCTTCCAAATGGTAATTATATTATAAAAATAGATGATGGTGAAAATAGCTTTTATGAAAAAATAGTTAAAGAATAAAAATTTATTTTATTTAATAAAAAAAACCCTTCAAAAAGAAGGGTTTTTTTATTCTTCAAAATAATCCTCAGGATTGCGAATTAAAAAATCAATTTCTTCATCAATTACTCTTGATAGAAAAGATCTAATGGATTGTATTTTATTTTCATCAATATTTTCAATAGAAACTAAATAATCTAATGCTTTATTGATTGTTTTCTCATGATTTGCAAGAATTTCCTTTTCTCTTGAAACTCTAATTTTATTTAAAATATCGTCCATTAATGCATTTTTTGGGTCGATTATAAATATATAAAATTATTGTTAAATTTTTACATTTTTTAACTTAAAGGACCATGTAAAATTAAATTCAGCAACACAAACTCCATTAGTGTCAAATCCTTTGGAATTAACTTTTATTATTTCTCCATTTTTTGACTTTATACACTTTTCTATTGTTTGAGAAATTTCATTACCTGTTGAGCAAATAAATCTAACTTTACTTGTAGCTTTTTTATAAAAATTACAATCAATTTTTACTACCAACATTGAGATTTTTTTATTTTTTTTGTTAATATGCATTAATGATAAAATCCCAGTTGAAAATTCTGCCGCCATAGACAGAACAGCAAAATAAATAGAATTAAAAGGATTTTTATTCAAAAATTTAAACGGTACAGTTACTTCAGAAATATCATTTGATAGTTTTTTTACTTTTATGCCAGCAATTAAGGCCATTGGAAGATGGAAAAATAAAAAAAAGAAAAATTTCCAACTTGTAACTTTTTTAATAAATTTATTTTGTCTTTTAGATTCAATATCCATTATAATAAAACTTTATTTAATCGTCTATTTTCATTAATTTCGCTTACTAAATATATATCATTTTTTGAAAAAAAAAGACGTTGAAAATATAACTTTTGAACAATTTAAGGCTTCGATTATTGAAGACTACAAAATTGCTATAAGAAGTAGACAAGCTAGTTTAATTGGCAGAAAAGAAGTTTTAACTGGAAAAGCAAAATTTGGAATTTTTGGTGATGGTAAAGAATTAGCTCAATTAGCCATGGCCAGAGTTTTTAAAAAAGGAGATTATAGATCTGGCTATTACCGAGACCAAACTTTTATGATGGCAAAAAATTTATTAACAACCCAATCATTTTTTGCTCAATTATATTCCAATACTAATTTAGAAGATGAACCATCCTCAGCTGGAAGGCAAATGAATAGTCATTTTTCAACTAGAATGCTTGACTCTAATGGGAATTGGAAAAATGTATCAAGAGAATATAACTCTTCATCTGATTTATCCCCAACAGCATCTCAAATGCCAAGACTCCTGGGTATAGCACAAGCATCAAAAATTTATAAAAACTATAAAATAAATTCATCAAACTTCAGTAATGAAGGAAACGAAATTGCATTTGGAACAATAGGTAATGCAAGTACATCTGAGGGTTTGTTTTTTGAAACTGTTAATGCTGCAGGTGTTTTACAAGTTCCAATGATTATATCAATTTGGGATGACGCATGGGGTATTTCTGTTTCTAGTAAATATCATACAACAAAAGAAAATATTTATGAGGTTTTAAAAGGTTTTAACTCAGATAAAAAAAACATTGGTGTTTCACTAATGAAAGTTAAAGGATGGGATGTGGAAAATATATATTCAACTTATGTAAAAGCAGAAGAAATTGCAAGAAATCAACACAAACCAGTGATTATTCACGTGGAAGAAATGACTCAACCACAAGGTCATTCTACATCAGGTTCTCATGAAAGATATAAATCAAAAAGCAGATTAGAGTGGGAAAAAGAATTTGACTGTATTCAAAAAATGAAAGATTGGATAATATCAAAAAAATATTGTAGTAAGGCTGAATTAGAAAAAATTGAAATTGAAATTAAACAAGAGGTGATTTCAGCAAAAAATTCAGCTTGGAAAAAATATTTAGACCCTATTGAAAATGAAAAAAAACAAACTTGTGAAATTTTGAAAAAATATTCTCACAAAAAAGTAAATGAAATATATAATGATTT
>MDSV01117119.1_pt1 | contig 10769 bp, 13 predicted proteins | sample 810851 | NCBI WGS metagenome assembly MDSV01 (sample SAMN05326640, study PRJNA326480) | marine metagenome | isolation source: seawater | place: Atlantic Ocean: North East | collected 2012 | reverse complement strand
TATTAACAAAAATAATACAACCCAAAAAGCTATATGCTTTGTACTTCCCACATGAATCTCCTAACAACTGAGCCACATCTGACTCTCTTTATATTATTCTTATTAAATAGGTATAACTTTCAATGGTTCAATACCTTGTCATATATCGAAAACTCTTTTTCTTGCTTGAGTGGCTTTAAACTCCATGAGTTAACCCTATCTAGAAACAACACTATTTTGAGTTCGTTTTTATGCCAAACTGCTGGTGAAGACAATAAGGCAAGCCTCGGTATATCCTTATCTTTCCATTCACTTAAGGCACTCAAGCCTTTTTCTCCCAGTGGCTTGATTATGTAATTGGATGACTTAGGTCCTTTGATAAACCACCTGTTATCCCAAATCTCATTTGGTTTTCCACAAAGTTCATTAATGGCATTATATTCTCGACTCATTCTCATACCATTTTCATAATAATAGAAATGAAAGCCCCTTAGAGTATGCGACTCTCTTTTTTGAAATGAACAAAGTAAGTTATTAATTTCGCTGCGTCTCGGTCCAAACTCATATTCCCCTAAAAATTTTATTGCCTTAATTAATAACCTCCTTTGGATATCTAAAGGTTCTTGGAAAAATAAATCTAGCTTGAAAATTATGTCCCCCTCTTTGAATATGGTACAAGTCTTTGCAAGCCTATCAGTATAAAACTCCAGAGCATCTCTCGAAACACGAAGATTTTTTGAAACTGTAGCAATATTTTCGAGATCCATACCCATTTTTTTTAAATGGACCAATTTTTTTCTTACTCTTACCCGTTGAAATTTGGAATTTTCATTTGAGGGGTCTTCGATCCACTCAACTTTTTTAAAATTCAAATATCTTCTTAGGTCATCTCTCTCGATATCAATTAAAGGTCTACCGTAGTTTACATTTTCAGAATTGAAAAAAGGAAGTATCTGTGAAAGGCCGTCGACGCCGGAGTCTCTCGACATTCTAATAATAAAATTTTCAACAACATCATTTTTTGTATGACCTAATACTACTAGATCAATATTATTTTTGCTTGCCCATTCGTTAATTAATTTATACCTGGCTTGGCGCGCCTTGGCTTGTAAATTACCATTTCCACCCCAATTTTTCCAGCTTAACACATCGTGCGAAATTGATAAATCAGAACAAATTCTAGAAATAAACTTGATTTCACTCTTAACTTCCTTTCGAAGATTGTGGTCAACTGTAACAGCAACTACAGTCTTATTATTATTTTTTGCCCACGTACAAACCAGATAGAGCAAAGCCACAGAGTCACTTCCACCCGAAACGGCTACCCCAATGCGTGGACCATCGACGATCAGAGTTTCTCCAAAGTCTATTTCTAACTGATGTTTAGTTTTTGTATTCATTGACAGTTTAATTCTATTATTTCTGTTTCTGCTACTTTTTCAAAATTTGACCCAGGATATTCTATTTGTAATTGAGTAAGCATTAAACAGGCATCCTCATATCGATCTAGTTTTGCAAAAGACAAACCTAAATTGTATAACGCCTCAGCAGCCCACTGAGATTTAGGATGACTCGAGTAAATATCCAGATAAATGACAGCAGCTTCTTCCCAGTTGTCTATCAGCATCAGCGCTTTACCTAATAAAACCTTTACTTCAAATGAAGAAGCACTCTGAGGATAAGTACTCAAAAACAACTTTGACTCTTTGATTGCTTTTGTTACATCTCCTTTTTCTGTAAGCTGCCCGATTAATTTAAGTCCTCTTTCCTCAAAAATTGTTAATTCATCCAATGAGGTCTCTAAAAATGCTGTGTCCTTTGTAGTTTTTGTACTTAACCCTTCTCCCAGTAAGACATCTTTAGACAGACTACTGATATCACAATCCTGCTCCACCTCACAAAGTCTAAAGTGCATATCGGAGAACCTATTTGTCCCATCTTTTATGATTTTATCAATACGATGTTGTAAATTTTCGACTTGCGAGATTATACTTGTTAATTCTTTTTCTATGCTATTTAAACGGTCCTCATAATCGCCCGTAAAAGAAAGTTTCTCTAAATTAATGGGATTTAATGTCAACTCCCATTCGAGAGATTTAATTTCCGCAAAAAGAATTGGCAAATGCGCCTTAATATCAGCAAGTGTTTTCTCTTTTGCCAAACTGAATGTACAACAAAGGAAATAACAAAGAAATAAAAAGAAGCTAGTTTTTTTTATAATCATTTAATCACTCAAAACCGTAACAGCACGTCTATTATTGGAATAACATTTTTCATTAGAGCACATATCTGCAGCCCTTTCTTTACCATACGATAAGGTTTTTATTCTATGCTCAGCTACTCCCCTGGCAATTAAAAAACCTTTTACTTTGAACGCTCTTTCTGCACCAAGCGCCAGCTTATAATCTCGAGTACCTTTCTCATCAGTATAACCCTGAATTAATACTGCATATTTATCATTTTGGGTTAACCAATTAGCCTGCAAATTTAAAGTTTCTCGACTACTTTCCAAAAGATCACTTTTATTAGCTTCAAAGAATACCGTTGTTCCGATGATATTAGTAAAGAAGGAAGTTTCTGCAAAAGTTGCTGTATTTCCAGAACCAGGAAAAGTGGTCAATTTTTCATTAACATCTTGGGTACAACCTAAAAAAAATAATATTATAAACGGTAAACAAAGTTTGAAATACAAATTCATAAATTTTAGACCTCTTTAAAGAACTGGTTAACTCATATATTTTCAGAACATTAAACTTATGTTGTTAATTTAATAGATTTGACCAGGAAGGGTCTGAAGAGCTGGCCCGAATCGGTTTCAGACTTCCTGTCGCAATATCGATAGAATATAATGTAGATGAACCACCTGATCCAGGTGTTGATCTTGAAAAGATTATCACCCTGCCGTTTGGAGACCATGACGGGCTCTCATCAAGAAAAGAAGACGTGAGTAATGTTTCATTAGATCCATCTATATTCATAATGCCAATGTGAAAGCGTCCTTTATTTCGTTTGGTAAATGCTATTAATTTCTGATCCGGGGACCAAACTGGCGCTCCGTAACTCCCTTGACCAAACGAAATTCTCTTTGCGTTTCCTCCATTAGATGGCATCATATATAATTGTTGCGTCCCCGAACGATCACTTTCAAAAACTAATCTACTTCCATCTGGAGAAAAGCTTGGTGCGGTATCTATAGAAATGGATGAGGTAAGTCGCGATCTAGCGTTAGACGCTATGTTCAATCTATAAATATCAGTATTTGAACGAGAAGTTACTGAAAATACTACATCTCTACCATTTGGAGAAAAACTAGGGGAAAAACTCATATTTCCGGGTTCATTATCCAGAAATATTTTCTTTCTAGACCGGATATCAAGAAGACATATCCTAGGTGATCCCGTCTCATAGGAAGTGTACAATAATTTACTCCCGTTAGGAGAAAACTTTGGGCTTAGAACAATAAAATCAGACCTCTCTGTAAGAAACGCTTGATTAGCACCGTCATAATCCATGATGACCAAACGTTTGGTTCGATTTCCCTTAGACCCCTCTTCAGCAACAAATGCTATTCTGCTATCAAAATATTTATGATCGCCAGTTACTCGTGCATACACCTCATCTGCTATTTTGTGAGCTATTCTACGCCAACCTTTCTTGGGCCCTGTCAATTTTAGACCTTCCTTAAAAGGTTTCTCAGATAAAACATCGAAAAGCCTAAATTTAACAGTTATGCTAGTTGTACCGTTTGATGATAATTCGCCAGTTAGCAGTGCTCTGGACTCAATAGAATTCCAAGCCGAATAATCTATTGGATTGTCGAAGTTGGTGATAACGGAAAGATGATTAACTCTCTCTGTAACTTTAAACAAACCGGTACCAACAAGGTCATCAGTAATTATAGCCGTTATATTTTCAGATAGTTCCCGCAAATCAATATCAGAAATAAAACTGGGTATGGAAACATTAAGTGGTTCTTTTATACCCTTATTAACTTCAATTTTCAGTGGCTTGCCTTCAGCAAAAGTTCCAAAAAATAAAATGAATAATACACCAAGAGATAAAGATACCTTTGAATGAAGTGACCCTATATTGCTTTTAATCATTTCAACTGCATTCCTTTAGAGTTAAATTTAGCTTGTACATGTCGCCAGTAATCATACTTCTCTCGTGGTAAATCATAACCGGATATACCACATCGAAGTATAGCACGCTTTGCTGTATCAAACAATTTCCTCGCGTCCTCTTCACTCCCTACTTCAAAAGATATTAATTCAATTGAGTTCCTATCCGGTTTTCCATCAAGAAAAATTGAAAAATCTACTAAAATACTCGTTTCTATAGCACTCATACCAACGGCCTTAACATTAAAGCATCTTTCCACAGCTGGTTCTATAATAACTTGTAGCTCTTTAATGAGTTGGTTGTCCTGGATAGTGTTAGTAATCGGGTCATCTTTAAAAACTTCCTGTAATAGGAACGAATCTGATATATCGAAACGCTTGTAGGGAGAGACGTTTGAGGTCGACGAACCTGATTTGACGTCTTCACTCAGCATCATTTTATCTAACTTCGGTTTTTCTAAAGAAGTTAAGTTTTCTTTTCTCTGACCTTTTACGCTACCAAAATTAGTTAGATTTTCAATAAACTTGTTTTTCACCTCTACAGAGTCTCTATTTATTTTACCTCTAATTCCTTCTTTATATTCTTTTGGCTCATCGTTAATTACTTCATTCAATGCGGATTCATTTTGTTTTGTATTCTCAAACAGGTCAATATTACTAATATTTTTTGAATAGAAATTATTAGTACTTATAACTGCGACATCAGTTACCATTGGGCTAGTAATCTGGTATTTACTAAAAGAGGTATCTCCAAAGATAGCGAACGTTAAAATAGCTAGATGGCCAAAACCAGATAGATAAAGTCCAATACTAAAATCTGTAGTTGAAATTACTCTCACAATCTGAATCCATTTTAATCAGCTAATAATGGCCCATTCATGTCAGTGATAAACGTAATTTTTACATAACCACCATGATTTAATGCACCTAGTATTTTAGCAACTTTTTCATAACGTACGGTATTATCAATCTTCAAAAAAATATTTCTACTACTTCCCTTTTTTGAAGTTATATCATCTAAACTAGAAATAAGTTCATTATAATTAATTTCTTCACTCATTAAAAATAGCTTACCTTCAGCAGTAAGAGTTACCTCTAAGGGCGCTTCTTGAACTGACGAAATTGGTTTAGCGGCCGTTGCTGGGAGTTTAACTGGTACACCTACGGTTAACAGGGGGGCTGCCACCATGAAAACAATGAGCAAAACTAGTGTAACGTCAACAAAAGGGGTAACATTAATTTCAGCAATCTTTTTTTGACGCCCTACTCTACGATTTTGCCTTCTCAACCGACTGGAAATAAAACTATTACTTCTTACGATCATAATTAATCTTCTGATTGACGGGAAAACATTGTGGTGAATTGATCAGAAAACCTCTCGAGTTCTCCAACAATTTTATCTAGATCTGCCGATAACTTATTATAAAATATTACAGCAGGTATAGCTGCGAACAGTCCTAAAGCCGTCGCAACTAGCGCCTCGGCAATTCCAGGTGCCACAATAGCTAAATTAGTGTTTTGGGTACTAGCTATCGCCTCAAATGTATTTTTTATTCCCCAAACAGTACCAAAAAGTCCAATAAATGGCGCTGCTGACGCAACTGTTGCCAAGAAGTCTAAACTATGCACTAATTTTTGCTGTTCTTTTGCTATATTTAAATCCATTATTCTTTCTATGCGAAAAGTTGATCCAGGGATTACATCTCCGTTATCACGGTGTGAACGCTCCCACTCTTCCATACCTGAAAGAAAAACCTTGCTCATGGGTCCTTTTGTTCTTTTTACTAATAAATCATAGAGCTCATCTAAAGGTCTCCCAGACCAAAAAATTTTTTCAAATTTCCTAAATTGGAATCTCACGACTCTAAAACGTATTAATTTTTGGATGGCTATTGCCCAGGACCAAACTGATGCAAAAATCAAAATAACCATGACAATTTTAACAACCGTGGATGCTCGCCAAAAGAGAGCACCTAAAGAAAAGTCAACTACATTGGAAAGACCGATCAGCTCTGCTTCCATACCACCTGCTCTTTTACAATTTCCCATCGATTTATGAGAATTACTTTTATGCTACAGCTTTAATATCGCCATTTTTTTTTAAAAAAAAAGTGCTTTTTAATAATTTATCATTAATCGGCGGATATCCGCCGGAAATCTCAAAACTTTTCCTTTAAGCCCTAAGCAGACTATTGTGACTATGGCTTGAAAGATTACCTTACCTTTAAAGTAGATATCCTGATCAATAATGAGTCTAACTGGACCACAATTCATAAGCCGAGTTCGTATTAATAAAACATTATCATATTTTGCCGCCGCAAGGTATTCAGCTTCAATTTTTCTAACCACAAAAACTTTGCCTTCATTAATCTTGAACTGGTTTTGATCAATACCAAGTTCTCTTAACCACTCACTTCGAGCTCGTTCAATAAACTTTAGATAATTTGCATAATATACTAATCCAGCTAAATCAGTATCCTCATAATAAACCCGACAGCTAAATTCATGATATTTTTTAGACATAGATCAATTACTTCCAAGGAAACTTTTTTAGATTATTTAAAAAACAGGTTATCAATTTGTTTAGGCTTTTCTAATTTTAAATGCTTCCACGCATTCTCAGTAAGCATTCTCCCTCTTGGGGTCCGTTGCAAAAGTCCTTTTTGTAATAAATAAGGCTCTATAACCTCTTCGATTGCATCCCGACTTTCCGTGAGGGCTGCAGCTAAAGTCTCAATCCCAACTGGACCTCCATTATAACCTTGAGCTATAATCTTTAAATAACGCCTATCTGACTCATCTAAACCAAGGTCGTCCACCCCAAGCCTTGTTAAAGACTTCTCAGCAATCTCATACGAGATACTACCATCTCCTGATACCACAACGAAATCTATCACTCTTCGTAACAACCTATTGGCAATTCTTGGTGTACCTCTACCACGCTCAGATATCTCCTTTGCACCATCTTTTTCGATTGGCATATTAAGAAGACGAGCTCCTCGTAATACTATTTCGTTTAATTCCTCAGTTGAATAAAACTGTAGTCGAATGGGAATACCAAATCTATCACGCAGAGGTGTCGTAAGCAATCCTAATCTAGTTGTTGCACCTACTAATGTGAATGGCTCTAACTCTATTCGAACGGTACGAGCTGATGGCCCCTCGCCAATCACTAAATCTAGTTCAAAGTCTTCCAACGCTGGATACAATATTTCTTCTACTACGGGGTTTAACCTATGTATCTCATCAATGAATAATACATCGTTTTTTTCTAGATTAGTTAAGATAGCTGCTAGATCACCAGCTTTAGCTAAAACTGGTCCAGAAGTTAATTTAAAATTTACACCTAGTTCACGTGCGATAATTTGTGCTAGTGTGGTCTTTCCCAACCCAGGTGGTCCATGGAATAGTGTGTGGTCCATAGCCACATTTCTTTTCATAGCGCTATCAATAAATACTCTTAAATTATCTCTGGCATCTTTCTGGCCTATAAAGTCAGACAATTTTTGTGGACGCAAAGCTCTATCTGCATCCTCCAATTGTATCTCTGAACTTGTACTCAGATCTCCCTGATCAATTGAAGTCATATTTTCTAATTTTCCACTTTTTTATTTTCAATTATTTAACTAGTTGAACCCAACAAAGTTAAAGCGGCTTTAATAATTATTGGTGTTTCATGGATATCCTCTTGTTCAATAGCGGTCACCGTTGCTTGAGCTGCATCACCGTGCGAATAGCCCAAATTTATTAAAGCAGATAAAACCTCTGCCTGAACATTAGCACTATTTTTACTCTCTGCAAAAGTAGGCTGCTTACCATCTGTTGGGTCCAGTACCGCATCGTAATCTGAAATATCAACTCCCCCCAGAGACATAACTGAAGACGCTTTATCTTTCAATTCAATGACAACTCGTTGTGCGGTTTTTGGTCCAACCCCTTTAGCAGCTTTTATTGAGGTATGGTCTCCCATTGAAATTGCCCTAGTTACTCCCTCTGAACCAAGAGTCCCCAGAATTGCCATTGATGCCTTTGCGCCTATTCCTTGTACTGTCATTAGTAATCTATGCCATTCTTTTTCTACCAGGCTTGTAAAACCGTAAAGCTGAAGTATATCCTCTTTTACTAGAAGATCAGTGTAAAGCGAAACTATTTCTCCGCTACTTGGCAATGATGCAAGCGTTCTCTCCGAACAATAGACTGCATAACCAACGCCATTAACGTCTATAATAGCATGATCATTTGTTCGTGAGTCAATTCTTCCTGTTAATTTTCCTATCAATTTTCTTTCCTATTTTGTAGACGAAACAATTTTAGATTTTCTACCTAAAAAAAATGCATGACACATGGCAATTGCTAAAGCGTCTGCAGCATCCGATCCAGACACCTCTACTCTAGGTAGCTGTAATTTAACCATAGCTTCAACCTGTTTTTTATCTGCGTGTCCGACTCCAACAACCGACTTTTTAATGGTATTTGGTGCATATTCACCAACCTCTAGGCCAGCTAAAGCCGGCGCTAACAGAGCAACGCCTCTAGCTTGGCCCAATTTTATACTATTTTCACCATCTTTATTTACAAATGTTTTTTCAATTGCTGCTATCTCTGGTCTATATTCCTTTATAATAAAATTTAAATCTTCAAACAAACTCACTAATCGCGCAGACAAATCTGATCCTCGAGATTTGCACACGCCATTGGCGACGTGACTCAAGCGGGAACCATTTGAGTCAATAATCCCCCAACCCAGTTTCTGAAGACCTGGATCAATTCCTAAAACTCTCATACCAAACTACCTTTAAACACTTAAATGGCTAGCATGAAATATAAAAACTTGCAAAGTTAACAAATTTATAATTTTGAATTTCAGTGTTTAAAGATTAATTTGTCCTAAAAATCCAGGAGGAAACCCTATAAGCTTTTACGCAATGTCAGAGTTGTCCAACCCTCAAGTGATATATTATTTATAACCTTAAAGTGTTTCTCCACATAAACTTTCAAAACCTCGCTATACTGTTCGTTGAGTATGCCAGATAATATAATTATTCCCTCAACCGTACAACTTTTGCAAAAATCTTCTGCCATTTCTATCAGTGGGTTTTTTAAAATATTAGCCAAAATCAAATCAAAAGGTGCTCTGTCACGCAGAATCGTATGGTTTAAACCATCAGCATTAATACATTCTATATTATTTTGTAATTCATTTGCGACTAGATTTTTTTGAACCACTTCTATTGCTGTTGGATCAACATCAGTGGCAATTATATAACTATTCCAAGTTTTACTAGCTGCCATAGCTAACACACCAGTTCCACAACCAATATCTATAATATTTTCTGGACTATAACCGTCAATAATTAGCTTATTAATAGCTAGCAAACATCCTCTGGTAGTTCCGTGGTGCCCCGTACCAAATGCCATAGAGGCTTCGATTAGTAAATCAATAGAACCTTGCGGAACCTTGCTCAAATCATGTTTTCCATATACAAAAAAACGTCCCGCGATAATAGGGTGGAGATCTCGTTGTACATGTGCAACCCAATCCTGTTCAGGAACATCTGAAAAAATAAAAGAGCTCGCCCGATGAGCAACGCTCAATAACGACAATGCAATTTCATCAGGCTTATCTATATAATATCCAGCAATCTCCCAAGTATTTGAACCATCTTCAATTTCGAATACACCTATACCAACAGGTAACGGCACTATGGTTTCCATAACTTCACTTAAATTATATGCGCGTTTTTTACCTTTGATAGTAGTAAACGCAGTATAGCTTTTCACTATGTATTTATTCCCACAGGGCACGAAACCCCCGTACCACCCATTCCGCAGTAGCCATTTGGGTTTTTTTCTAAATATTGTTGATGATAATCCTCTGCAAAATAAAATACACCTGCCTGTAATATTTCTGTAGTTATCTCTCCGTAGCCATTCAGCCTAAGAGCCTCAGCATAATCAGATTTAGTTTGTTCAGCCGTTATCTTTTGTTTCTCATCTGAGTAGTAGATTCCACTGCGATATTGTGTTCCCAAATCATTACCCTGGCGCATTCCTTGGGTTGGGTTATGTGATTCCCAGAAAACCCTTAATAATTTCTCGTAAGAAGTCTTTTCAGGATCAAAAACCACTCTTACCACCTCATTGTGTCCAGTTAAACCTGAGCAAACTTCCTGATAAGTGGGGTTTTGCGTATAGCCAGAAGTATACCCTGCCATAGTTAAATATATACCGTCCAATTTCCAGAAGAGCTTTTCTACTCCCCAGAAACAACCCATTCCAAAAATTGCCACTTCCATACCCACAGGAACTATGAGGTTTAATGGCCTGCCACTAATGTAGTGATACTCCGCTGTGAGCACTTCCTCTTTTCTACCGTTTAACGCACTTTCTAATCCAACCATCTCAGCTTTATTTTTTCCAAAGAACATATATTTTATCCTTCCAGCCCTTTAATCTAATACTAAGCTATAACTGTAATCTAAGTTTGAGTAAATTTTAAAATTGTCTCTTTGCCGTTCAGTGGGTTTTTGGGAATAAAAAAAGCCAAAATTAAAGATATTAAAGCCATCAAAGCGGCTAACAAGAAAATTCCCGCAGGTAGGACTACCCAAATGTAGCCAAGAAATGCCGGTAAGAATACCGCCGGAATGTGATTTATAGTAAATGCTA
>MDSV01036792.1_pt1 | contig 10769 bp, 14 predicted proteins | sample 810851 | NCBI WGS metagenome assembly MDSV01 (sample SAMN05326640, study PRJNA326480) | marine metagenome | isolation source: seawater | place: Atlantic Ocean: North East | collected 2012 | reverse complement strand
TCTGCAACTCTTGAAGGATCTCGAACTTCTTCTTGATAGCAAACCATATCTTTAAATAAATTCATTTGTTCAACTTCTTGAAAGCCTCCTTGTCCCATCGTTTTGTTTGCAGCTTGTGGGGTAACTAATAGCATTGGAGTATGATTCCAATACGCAGTCTTGATAGGGGTAACCAAACCTGTAATACCGGGACCATTCTGAGCAATACACATTGCAATTTTTCCAGTAGATCTAGTATAACCATCCGCCATAATTCCACCATTAGACTCATGAGCTACATCCCAGAATGTAATGCCAGCTTTTGGAAATAAGTCCGAAATAGGCATAAATGCTGATCCAATAATACCAAATGCATGTTGTATCCCATGTTTTTGTAGTACTTTTACAAAAGCTTCTTCTGTAGTCATTTTCGACATATTTACTCTCTTAAATTTAAATTATCCCTATATTATATTGTAGAATAAATGAACTATAATAATTTTATTATAATATTTACTTTATTATATATTTTAGAATTTATAGACTTTTTACATATTTACGACTGATAAAATGACGCTACAGGGACAAGAAATTATTAGGGATATTTCCAAAACACTTCCTAAACAACCTGGTGTTTATCAAATGCTAGATGATAAAGGAAATATATTATATATTGGAAAAGCAAAAAATATTTTTAATAGAGTAAAAAACTACATATCAATTAATAGCCTTACTAGAAGAATTCAAAGAATGGTTAGCATGACCAAAGATATGAATTTTTTTGTGACCAATACAGAATTTGAAGCAATTATTTTAGAATGTAATCTAATTAAAAAACATAAACCAAGATTTAATATTTTATTAAGAGATGATAAATCATTTCCATATATATTTATTTCTTCTGAGCATGATTTTCCAAGAATAGAAAAACACCGAGGTGCTAAGAATAAAAAGGGAAGGTATTATGGTCCATTTGCTAGTCCTGATGCTGTAAACAAAACTATAAATACGATTCAAAGAATTTTTCTTTTAAGGTCATGTAGTGACAAGGAAGTTGCAACAGGTAATAAGCTTTGTTTTAATTATTATTTAAAAAGATGTTCGGGTCCTTGTGGAAAAAAAATTACTAAAAAAGAATATTCTAAACTTGTTGAGTCTGCTGATGAATTTTTAACAAGTGGAAATTCTGAAAAAGTTCAAAAAACATTTACTGATCAAATGTTTAAAGCTTCAGAGAAAAAGAATTTTGAATTAGCTGCATCACTTAGAGACAGACTAAAAGCTTTGAAACATATTGCTCAGAATAATTCGATAAATATTAAAGATATAAATAATGCAGATATTTTTGCTATTACAACTAAAGAAGATAAGACTTGTATCTATGGAAGTTTTTATAGAAATAATACATCATATGGTGGAAAAGCTTTCTATCCAGATCATGACAATCTATCTAATATAGATGAAATCATTACTGGCTTTTTAAATATATTTTATGCTGAAAAAGAAGTTCCAAAATATATAATTACAAACATAGACATTAATAAAAAGAAAAATTTAAATATATTTGGTAAAAATTTTGAGAAAACTAAATTTTTAAAACCACAAAAAGGTCCTAAAAAAAATCTTTTAAAATTTGCTGAAGAAAATTCTCGTATAAATTTAGATCTCAAATTAAATAAACTTAAATCTTTTGATAATTTTACAAATGAAATAAAAAGAATTTTTAAAATAGATAAAGATATTAAAAAAATTGAAGCTTATGATAACAGTCATACATTTGGAAAATTTCCTGTTGGAGTTATGATAGCTTATAATAATAATGGTTTTCTAAAATCTAATTATCGAAAATTTAATATTAAATTTAATATTGATAAAAATATTAATAAGACTGATGATTATTATATGATGAAAGAAATGCTAATAAGACGGTTTAAGAATATTAAATTTACAGAGGATATAGATTTACCTGATTTAATAATTATAGACGGGGGTAAAGGTCAATATAATTCTGCAAAAATTGCATTGAAAAATTTAGAAATTAAAATTCCAATTTTATCAATGGCTAAAGGAGCAGACAGAGAATCTGGAAGAGAAATATTGTTTCATGATAAAGTTTCTTACAGACTAAATGACAATAACCCGCTGCTTCACTTTTTGCAAAATATAAGAGATGAGGTTCACAGATTTGCAATAACTTCTCATAGAAGTAAGAGATCTAAAATGAGTATTAGATCTGTATTTGATGACCTAAAAGGCATTGGCCCAGAAAGAAAAAAAATATTAAAGAAACATTTTGGATCAGTTGAAAGTTTAAAAATTGCAAGTTTAGAGGAATTAAAAGAAGTTAAATCTATCCCTAAAAATATTCTTGTTAAGATTTATGAATATTTTCATAGCGTTTGAAAAATTCTTAATTTACAATTAAATCTTATATGAATTTGTCAAATTTTCTAACTTTAGTAAGAGTAGCTATTATTCCAATAATTGTTTTTTGTATATATCTTAAAAGTCCATTTTTTGGTTGGGTTGCATTTATTTTATTTTGCTTAGCTAGCATCACAGATTATTTTGATGGTTATCTAGCTAGGATAAGAAATGAAGTTACAAACTTTGGAACATTCTTAGATCCTATTGCAGACAAACTTCTGGTTGCAGCAGTTATACTTATTTTAACATCAAAAGGTGTAATAGCTGACTGGGAAACAATTCCTGCGTTAATAATATTATTAAGAGAAATTACAGTATCAGGGTTGAGAGAATATTTAGCTGGTATAAAAATAAGCATACCTGTTTCAAGAATTGCAAAATTAAAAACATTATTACAATTATGCGCTCTGGCTTTATTAATACTTTCAGAGAGTATTACAAATATTATACCAATAATCTATTTAGGTAAGTTTTTCCTATGGGTTGCTGGTTTGTTAACTTTATATACAGCATATGATTATATAAAAGCTTCAATAAAACATTTTTAGAATGAAGATTAAATATTTTGCATGGATAAAAGATATAACTAATAAAGATTATGATGAATTAAGTAAAAATTGCCCAAATAATATCGAAGAATTAAAACTTTTACTTATTCAAACATATCCAGAGTTAGAAAAACATATATCAAATAATATATTGCGTTATGCAATTAATATGGAATACACATCAATAAATCAAAATTTAAACTTGAATGATGAAGTTGCAATTTTTCCTCCAGTTAGTGGTGGTTAATGATTAAAATACAAAAAAAAGATTTTAACATTGAAGAAGAAATAAATTTTATTAAAGTAAATTACTCAAGCGTAGGTGCTGTAAATACATTTACTGGATATGTAAGAGATTTAAACAATAATAGAGATGTAAATTATTTAGATTTAGAAGTTTATAAAGAAATGGCTATAAAAGAATTATCAAAAATCAAAGATCAAGCTGTTATTAAATGGGGTCTGATTGATTGCTTAATTATACATAGATATGGCAAATTATTTATAAATGATAAAATAGTTTTAGTTGTTTGTTTTTCAGAACATAGAAACAATAGTTTTGAAGCTTGTAAATTTATAATGGATTATTTAAAAAAAGACGCTCCTTTTTGGAAAAAAGAGTTTTATAAAGAAGGGTCTAGTTGGTTACAAAATACTAATTAATTCCAGTTACAATTTTTTTATAATCTTTCATAAATTTGAATGTTGTTGTGTTATCGCCAGTTCTAAAGTTTAATTTATCAATCGATTTTACTGGGGTGATTTCAGCCGCAGTACCAGTTAAAAAAACTTCATCAAAATTATTTAATTCATTAGGTTTAATATAACGTTCAATTAAATTAAATCCTTGATCTTTAACCATTTCAATTACTGTTTGGCGTGTGATACCATTTAGAAAACAATCTGGTATTGGTGTATGAATATCTTTGCCTTTAATTAAAAAAATATTTGAACTTGTTGCTTCAGCTACATAACCTCTATAATCTAACATCAAAGCTTCATTGTAACCTTTTTCTTCAGCATAAGATTTTGAAAGAGTGCAAATAATGTATGGTCCAGAAGCTTTAGCTTCAAAAGGAATTGATTCAGGTGATGGTCTTTTCCAAGGAGATGTAATCAATGTCAAACCATGCATCATATCTTCAAGTTTATAATATGTTGTCCAATCATCCCAAACTGCGATTGATACATGTACATCAGAGTTTGTTGTAGACAAACCCATCAACTTTCCACCTCTCCAAGCAAATGGTCTTACATAACAATCTTTGTAGTTCATTTTTGTAATTACTTCATCTTTTGCTTTATTGATTTCTTCTTCAGTGTATGGAATTTTTATTCCTATGGCTTCGGCTGATTTAAATAATCGTTTAGTATGTTCCTCACTTTTAAAAATTTTGCCATTATAAGATCTCTCTCCTTCAAAAACTGCACTAGCATAATGAAGTCCTTGACCGATTACATGTGTTTTAGCATCATTCCACTTTACAAGTGAGCCATCATACCAAATCCAACCTTCTCTATTTTCAAAAGATTTAGCCATATTTATTTTTTAATTTTTTAATGACAATTGACTATCAGTGATGCATAATTAAGTCAATATGGCTGACCTAAATAAATTGTTAACACCTTTGTATTTAAATGAAAATGAAATTCGAAAGATTATAGAATTAATGTTTTTTTCTTATAGAGATTTTACATCTGGTCCAGATAAAGTACTTGAAAAAATTAATTTTGGAAGAGCTCATCATAGGGTTATTTATTTTGTAGGTAAGCAAAACAATTTAACAATTAAAGAATTATTATCTATTTTGCAGATAACTAAACAAAGTTTGTCCAGAGTATTAAATCAATTAGTGAAGGAAAGATATGTAATACTATCTACTGGTATTGATAAAAGAACAAAAAAACTATCGTTATCTAAAAAAGGATATGAATTAGAAAAAAAATTATCACATATACAAATCTCAAAAATTTATAAAATAATTAATCAGTTTGAAGAAAAAGACATTAATGGATTTAAAAAAGTACTGCACGCGATGATTGATAAAAAAAATCAAGAAGTATTTGATATTATAAATTAAAATGAAAAAAAATATTCTAATTGTTGATGATGATAAAAGACTGCGAGAATTACTTAAAGATTACTTATCTGAAAAAAATATCAATATATATCTTTGTGAAGATTTTTCTGAGGCAAAGGAAGTTTTATCATTTTTTTTGTTTGATTTAATTATTTTAGATAGAATGATGCCTACAGGTGATGGAATTGACTTAGTAAAATATATAAAAAATAATTCAAATACACCTGTAATTATGTTGACTGCTATGGGTGATCAACAAAATAAAATTGATGGACTTAAAACTGGGGCAGATGATTATTTATCTAAACCATTTGAGCCTGAAGAATTATATTTAAGAATTAATAATCTCTTAAATCTATATAATAATTTTAGTAACAAAAATTTACAAATATCTTTTGGTGATTTTACGTTTGATATTAACAATCATAAACTTAAAAAAAATAGTAAGATTGTTTATTTAACAGAAGGAGAAAATAATTTATTATTAAAATTAATTAATAAAAGAAATGATATTGTATTAAGAGAAGAACTTGCTGATCAGGAGTTTGATGAGTCTGAATTAAGAAAAGTTGATGTTCAGATAACAAGATTAAGACAAAAATTAGAAAATAATGCAAAACAACCTCAACATATTAAAACAATTAGAGGGAAAGGATACAAATTAATTTGTAGTGAATATTGATGTTAAAGAAAATTATTCCCTCTACTTTAATTGGCAGATCTATAATTATAATATTTGTTCCAATAATAGTTTTAGTTTTACTTACTGCTTTAGTTTTTTATCAAACTTCATGGAATATTATTTCCAAAAGATTGGCTGAGTCTGTTGTTGCGGATATAAATGTTTTAGTAAAACTTATTGACGAAGATTTATATTCTTATGCTGTTCAAATAGCAAAAGATGATTTTAAAATGGATCTTAAGATTAAAAGAGAATCAAAAATTAAACCAGCTTCTACAAAAGTAAATGGAGGAATATTATCTAAAAGATTAAAACAGTCACTAGAAAATCTTAATAAACCATTTTTTTATGATCTAAGTAATTTAGAAAGAGGTGTATTAATTACAATTCAATCAAAAAATGATTTACTATTAATCAATGTAGATAAAGATAGATTGTATAGTGAAACAGCATTTGTATTTTTATTATGGATGATTTTTGCTTCTTTAATATTATTATTAATGTCTTATTTTTTAATGAATAAACAATTAAAACCATTAAAAAGACTTGCAATTATTGCAGAAACTTTTGGAAGAGGCTTAGATGCTCCAGAGTTAAAAAGCGTGGGTGCTTATGAAATAAGACAAACAGCACAAGCATTTAATCAAATGCGGACAAGAATAAAAAGATTCTTAAAACAAAGAACAGATATGTTAGCAGGTGTTAGTCATGACTTAAGAACACCATTGACTAGAATGAAATTACAAACCTCTTTAATTAAAGATAAAAAAGCAAAATCTGAACTTGAACTTGATATAAGTGAAATGACAGCAATGTTAGATAGTTATGTTAATTTTGTAAAAACTGAATCTCCTGAACCAATTGAGGATATTAGTGTAAATGAAATTATAAAAGAATGTTTAAAATCTATAGATAAATTAAAACATCAAATTCTTTTAGATGAAAAAGATTACATAAGAACTTCTGGTAGACCAATTCAATTAAAACGAGCATTCCAAAATATAATCGATAATTCAAAAAGATACGGAAATATAATTAAAATTATAATATTTATTAATAATGATGGTTGTAATATTGAAATAAATGATAATGGCAAAGGAATACCAAAACAAAATTATGAAGATGTATTTAAGCCCTTTTTTACTCTTGATCCTTCTAGAAACAAATTAAAAGGTGAGAGTGGTTTAGGCTTATCTATTACAAGAGATATTATACGCTCTCATGGAGGAGAGGTAAAATTAGATAAATCTGATCTTGGTGGTTTAAAATTAAATGTTTTATTACCTATTTAAATTAATATAATTTTGATCCATTAACAATTTTTTTATCTGGTGATAATAGTATTGGCTCATCAAATTTATCAGGTAAACCCAATACTAAGACCTCTGAAATTATTTTACCAATTTGTTTTGGTTTAAAATTAACCACAGCTATGATTTGTTTATCAATTAAATCATATTGATTATAATTTTTTTTTATTTGTGCAGAACTTTTTTTTATACCAATTTCATTACCAAAATCAATTTTTAACAAAATAGATGGTTTGTGTAATTTATCATACTCTTCAGCCTCTAATATTGTTCCAACTCTAATATCAATATCGTGAAATTGCTTATACTCTATAGTTTGTGTCATACAAATTTGGCTAATTTATCAATTTGGTTTAGATATTTGTCAAGTATTGTCATTGTTTTTTCAAGAGATGGAGTATTATCGTTACTCCAAGTAAATATCAACAAGATATAAAGTACCAATGTAACTTTAACTTTTATGGCTCCTTTCACACCTTTTACTTCAACTTCAGCTAATGTTAAAATTAATATTATACTTTCAACTAATGATGGCAGTAGAAATAAAAATAATTGAGGTTGAAATTTTATATAATTGAATAATTTTAAAACAGACTTTCTATTTAAATTTAAAATATCAAGTCTTGCCATAATAACTTCAAATAACATATCTTTTGAAGATGAAGTTTCCAAAGAGGATGTGTTCTCTCTAAGTAAATAATCAAAATATTTGTTTAAATTTATTAAATAATCATTTTTTTTAATTGATAAAGATTTATTCCCCTTAGATAAATCTTCTATTTTTATTTTATCCCATTCTTTTGACTCTAATAATTTGAGGGTTTTTTTTGCCACATCAATTTTTGTTTTATTCATTTTTGTTTGCCTTGTGCTTTTGCTCTTTGATAGGATGATTTTATAAGCTTAATAAAAATATTATGGATTTTATTTTTTTTCATAATTTTTAAACCTGCTTCAGTTGTCCCTCCTTTCGTAGCTACTGTAGTTACTAATTTTTCGGCACTTAAATAATTTGAATCTAGAAGCTTTACTGATCCTTTAAAAGTCTGATGTACGAGGATTTTTGCTATGTTTTTTTTAAAACCCAGTTTAATTGCAGCTTTTTCCATAGCATCAACGATATTGAATACATATCCAGGACCACTGCCTGAAACTGCAGTAGCCATATCTATTTGATCTTCGTTATCAAGCCAAACAATTTTTCCACTAGGTTGAAATAATTTATTGACTAATTTCTTACTATTTTTTTTGACATGTTCGTTAGAGACAATACAATTCATTCCTTCTCCTATTATAGCAGGCATATTGGGCATTACTCTGACAACTTTATTTATATTACAAACATTAATTTCAAATTCACGAATTTTAATTCCAGCTATTACACTTATTAAAGTTGTGTTTTTATTAAAACTAATATTTTTTATTTCCTTAAATACTCTTATGAGTTCTTTAGGTCGAACTGCAAAAACAACAAAATCAAAATTTGCAAAGGATTTTAATTTTGAAATTGTTTGATATGCTTTAATTTTATTTGAATTTTTTTTATTTTTATTGAATCTTTTATAATTTATTGGGTCAATAACTGTTATTGAATAGTTTTTTGCTTCAATCCACGAATTTACTAAAGATCCACCCATGTGGCCACAACCAATAAGCAATATATTTTTCATATTAAATAAATATAATTCTTTTTATAGATTTTTTAAGCTCTGCCAATAACTTCAAAATTAGAAAAATCTATTGCTTTTTCAGGAGAAATTTCATCAAAAAGAACTTGTTCAAAACAAGGATAAAACTTTTCACATTCGTAGATACCTATATCAACTAAATCTTCAAATTTTTTGTGAAGTGTCTCACTTTCTGAATTAGACAATATAGTGTGTCTAAAAGCTGGTATCCCATTTCTACTTGTTATGTCAAAATGTCCTATCCATAAATTTTCATTTATTAGTCCTAAGAGTTCGTAAGCATTTTTAAGCTTAGTTTTAGGAAATTTTATATCAAAAGTAATAGATAGGCTTAGTGCGTTTATATTTTCTGACCAAGTAAAATAAAGTCTGTAAAGACACCATTGTGAAGAAATTTCTGCAACTAGTTCATGATCTGCAGATCTGCTAAAATTCCAATTTTTTTGATAAATTACCTCTTCAACTATATCAATTGGATTTAATAATAAGTTTTGGTTAGCCATACATAATGTAGTACTCTCTATTAAAGATAGTACTATATATATGAATTACTAAAATTTTACGTTGTTTTGCAAGGCTATTAATTAAATTTATTAAATATTTTGGGAATAATTTAGGATTTTAGCGTTTTTTTGATTTTTTTTTAAGATTTGTTTTTTTAAGTCGTTTTTTCTTAGTTTTTGATTGTTTTTTTGGAGATTTACTGGAATTTTTATGTTCTATTATTATTTTTTGCACCATTTTTTTAAGCACATCAAACTCATCTTTTTTAACTAAATTCATTTTTTTAATTACTTTATCAACTCTTAAGGAAACAATAGTCTCAATTTCTTCTTTTAAGCCAGAAAAGGCTCCCATAGCATCTACTGCAAATTTTGATAAATCTGATAATATTTTGTTTCTATTAACCATACTTTAATTAATAATGTAGATATATGAATTTTGTCCAACCTTCAATAGATCCTGTAATTTTCTCTTTGGGTTTCATTGATATCAGATGGTACAGTTTATCATATATTTTTGGTCTAATATTAGGTCTAATGATCATGAAAAGACTTAATAGAGTTAAAGGAAATATAATTTCAACTGATAAATTAGACAATTTTTTTATCTGGGCAGTTTTTGGAATTATTATTGGAGGTAGAATTGGCTATGTTATATTTTATCAATTAAAATTATTTTTTAATAATCCATTTTATATTTTTGAAATTTGGAATGGTGGAATGTCATTTCATGGAGGACTATTTGGAATAATAATTAGTATTTATATATATTCAAAAATTAATCAGATCAATTTTTGGTACTTATCTGATTTAGTTTCAGTTGTTGCGCCCATAGGTTTATTTTTGGGAAGAATTTCAAATTTTATAAATACCGAGCTAATTGGAAGACCTACAGAATTTTATATTTCAATAATTTATCCAACAATAGATAACGTTCCAAGGCATCCGTCCCAACTTTACGAAGCATTCTTTGAAGGTTTAATATTATTTATAATTTTAGTTTATTATTTTTTAAGAAAAGATTACTCTTTGAGACATGGGTTTATAAGTGGTATATTTTTAAGTACTTATGGATTAATGCGTTTCTTAATTGAATTTTTAAGAGAACCCGATAACCACTTAGGACTATTTTTGAATTATCTTTCAATGGGACAATTATTAAGTATACCTATGTTTCTAATTGGAATTATTTTAATAATATATAATGGCGATAAAAGAGAAAATTAAATCTTATAAACATTCAAAAATTAAAGATATGAGATTAGATACTTTTATCAGCAAAGCACTAAATTCATATTATGGTTTTAAAAAGCCAATAGGCAAAACTAAAGACTTTATAACTTCACCAGAAATATCACAAATGTTTGGGGAGATTATAGGTCTTTATATTTATCATATTTGGAAAACTAAAATTAATTCAAAATTTAATTTAATCGAGTTAGGACCTGGAAAAGGTACTTTATTTGAAGATATAAATAGAAGTGTTTCTAAATATCCTGATTTTATAAATAAAGCTAAAATATCTTTTATTGAAGTTAATAGAGAGCTTAT
>MDSV01199173.1_pt1 | contig 10770 bp, 10 predicted proteins | sample 810851 | NCBI WGS metagenome assembly MDSV01 (sample SAMN05326640, study PRJNA326480) | marine metagenome | isolation source: seawater | place: Atlantic Ocean: North East | collected 2012 | reverse complement strand
GATTGGCTTTCAGAAAAGGCTGATGTGATAGTAAGATTTCAAGGTGGTCATAATGCTGGTCATACACTTGTTGTAAATAATGTCACTTACAAGCTAAAGCTGTTACCTTCAGGAATAGTAAGAAAAAATAAGGTTTCTATTATTGGCAACGGTGTTGTTGTAGACCCGTGGGCTCTTCTAGAAGAAATTGAACAGTTAAGAAAATTAGGAATAAAAATTACAAACCAAAATTTATATATAGCAGAAAATGCAACATTAATTTTACCCTTCCATAAAGATTTAGATGGAATAAGAGAAGATACAAAAAACACGGACAAAATAGGCACAACAAGAAGAGGAATAGGTCCAGCCTATGAGGATAAAGTAGGAAGAAGGGCAATTCGCCTTATGGATCTTTCAAATAAAAAGAATTTATCAAAGAGAATAGACATGATGTTATTTCATCACAATTCTATAAGAAAAAGCTTAGGAAAAAAAAAAATAAACAAGATAAAATTAATTAAAGAATTATCAAAAATTTCTTCAAGAATTCTTAAATATTCAAAACCAGTATGGAAAAAATTGAAAGAGTTTAAAAATAAAAAGAAAATAATTTTATTTGAAGGTGCCCAAGGTATACTCTTAGATATTGATCATGGCACGTATCCTTTTGTTACCTCATCTAATACTGTTGCGGGTTCAGCTTCAATAGGATCAGGAAGCAGCCCTAGCGAAATTAATTATATTTTAGGTATAGTTAAAGCCTACACTACCAGAGTAGGTGAAGGACCATTTCCTACAGAACTCAAAAATGAAACAGGAAATAGAATTGGAAAAAAGGGTAAAGAATTTGGAACAGTGACAAATAGAAAGAGAAGATGTGGATGGTTCGATGCTGTGCTAGTCAAGCAATCATGTATTATATCTGGAATTAATGGAATAGCTTTAACAAAAATTGATGTTCTAGATGAGTTAAAAGACATATATGTTTGTGTAGCTTATAGGCTTAATGGGAAAAAAATTGATTATTTTCCAAGTGCACTTCAAGACCAAATTAAAGCAAAACCGATATATAAGCGTTTTAATGGATGGTTAAAAAATACTAGTGGTATTAAACAATGGAACAAATTGCCAAAAAATGCCCAAAAATATATTAAATTTATAAAAAACTATTGCGGTGTTAAGATATCTAGTATTTCTACTAGCCCTAAAAGAGAAGACACCATTCTATTGGAAAATCCTTTTAAAGTAAAAAATTAATTTTTAGAAAGTAAATTATTGGACTTTGCTGCGTTCAGCATAGCTTTTTGTAACTTCTCAAAAGCTTTAGTTTCAATTTGTCTTACTCTTTCTCTACTAACTCTGTATTTTTTACTTAAATCTTCCAGTGTTTCAGTATTTTCAGACAATCTTCTAGCTGTTAGTATTTCTTTTTCTCTCGGACTTAAAATACTCATTGATTTATTCATTAATTCTTTTCTCTGGTTGAATTCCTGAGTTTGAGAAAATTTTAATTCTTGGTCTAATTTATCATCTGATAACCAGTCTTGCCATTCTCCACCTTCTTCTCCTTCTTTTATTGGAGCATTAAGTGATTTTTCTTTTCCGGAAAGTCTTCTATTCATTGAAACTACTTCTTCTTTTTTTACATTTAATCTTTTTGATATTTCATTAACATGTTCTTCTTTTAAATCTCCCATAGAATTTGAAGACAGTTGGTTTTTAATTTTTTTCAAATTAAAGAAAAGTTTTTTTTGTGCAGATGTAGTACCCATTTTTACTAAACTCCAAGATCTTAGTACATACTCTTGTATTGAAGCTTTTATCCACCACATTGCGTAAGTTGCTAATCTAAAACCTCTGTCGGGTTCAAATTTTTTAACAGCTTGCATTAATCCAATATTACCTTCGGAAACTATTTCACTTATTGGTAAACCATATCCCCGGTAACCCATTGCAATTTTTGCAACTAACCTTAGGTGGCTAGTCACTAGTGCATGAGCAGATTTTATGTTACCTCTTTCTTTCCAATTTTTAGCTAGCATATATTCTTTTTCAGCGCTTAGAATGGGAAATTTTTTAATTTGATTTAAATAACTCGATAAACTTCCTTCGGAAGTTATTGATGGTAGATTAGGGTTAATCGTTTTATTGCTCATATTTAGAAGGATATGTATTATTAAATTAAGGCAAATACAAGGTCACTAAATGCTAGCTTTATTAAGGATTTCAATCAATGCGTCCAAATCTATTGGTCTTTTAGCCTTAAAAAAAAATTCCTTTTTAGTCTTCGGGTGAATGAAGCCCAAACTTTTAGCATGTAAGGCTTGTCTATTAAAATTGTTTATTTTTTTTTCTATAATTGGATCAATATTCTTAAATTTTTTTTTAGATTTTCCGTAAGACTTATCACCTAAAATTGAATTACCTTTATAATTCATATGAACTCTTATTTGATGTGTTCTTCCAGTTTCTAATTGACATTCTATAAGACTAATTTTTGGTAAATTTGAATTTTGAAAAACTTTTATTGTTTTATAATTAGTTATAGCTACTTTTCCTTTTTCTTTCACTACAGTCATTAGCTGCCTATTTTTAATACTTCTTGATATTTTTTCATTTATTTTTCCGTTTAGCGGTCTAAGAGAGCCCCAAATTAAAGCCTCGTAAACTCTTTTAACAGTATGAGAGCTAAATTGTTTTGATAAGTTGATGTGTGCATCATCATTTTTTGCAACTACAATCACTCCGCTGGTGTCTTTATCAATTCTATGAACTATTCCAGGTCTTGATTTGCCACCTACACTTGAAAGATTATTTTGATATTTAAATAATAAACCGTTTACAATTGTTTTTTCATAATTTCCAGCTCCAGGGTGAACCACAACTCCAGGAAGTTTATTTAGAATTATAATATCATCATCATCATATAAAATATTCAGTGGAATTTTATTTGGTCTAATTAAGGTTTTCTTTGGCGAGGGAAATATAACTTTTATTTTATCTTCTTCTTTAATTTTTTTTGATGAATTTAAAATTGTTATGTCATTTAGTTTAACATTTCCTTCATTTATTAAATTTTGAATTTTTGTTCTACTAAATTCTTTTAATTGTGATTGCAAAAATTTATCAAGTCTATGTTTATGATAATTTAAAGATACTATTGTATTAAATGTATTTTTTTTCATTAATAATATTATATACTGTATAAAACTCTAGTTAAGCGCTCGTAGCTCAATTGGATAGAGCGTCTGGCTTCGGACCAGAAGGTTGAGGGTTCAACTCCTTCCGAGCGCACCAAAGATCCTTATTGGATTATCCAATTACTGTATTTACTTAAATTTTCCAATATATATTTTGGAAATGTATCATCTAAATCCACTTTTTTATATTTATAATCTCTATCAAATATATCGATTCTCTTTTTTATTCTTTCTTTTATTTTTTTTTCATCAGTAAATTCTGGCTTGTTATATTCACTATGAGAGTAAGATTTTATTTTTTTTGAAATTCCTTCTGGTTCTTTTAAAAAACTGAAGTGCCACCCTCCGTTATAAATTAATTGTGGTTGGCGCGGTTTATAAAATTTCCAAAAAGCTGGTTTTGACGTTTTTATACTTCTTAACCATTGGGGAGATTTAAGGTATTTTTTTTGTGTAATTTTTGTGCCATTCCAATTGTTATCAGAAATATTTAATAAATTTATTTTTGATTGAAAATTCTTTTGTATAAAACATGCATACTTATTAATTATTTTAAATTCCTCAATTTTATCAGGAGCCGGTATTTCATCAATATCTGAAATCATTATCAAATCATTATCGTCACAATCTTTATAACCTTTATAGAGAGCATTCCTTTGATATTGATCTCTAAGGTGATGTACTGGCCAATTTTTTTTATAAGATTTTATATTTATCGGCAAATCTTCAACTACTATATAAGTAATTTTATTTTTAAATTTTTTAAAATTATTAATATCAAAATTTAATTTTTTTTCTTTTCCCGTATGATCTTTCGTCGCTTCAGCTATTACGAAAGTATCTACTTTTTCATTTAGTATATTTAAACGTAAATCCAAAACTAGGTCTTCATCAAAGTACATAAAGCAGTCAAAGAGTTTCATTAAAAATTATTCCCCCATATTAACCAAAGTTCCCTTTTTGCGCGCTACAAAAAAAGCTGAATAAAATACAAAAACAGCAGATACAAAATAAAATAAATTTAATGCAAGAGCTGTAATAATATTTTTATAATTTACTACATTATTTACTAAAATAGACCTAGCTTCTTCAAATATGTAAACTAAAGGTAGACCTTTAGCTAATATCTGTAACCATTCTGGTAAAATTGATAATGGATAATAAACACATCCTAACGGAGCTAGAAGAAAAAGTGATGACCACGCTGTATTTTCAAATGCTGGTCCATATCTTAAAAGACCAGAAGTGACTAACAAACCTAACGTTGTTCCAAAAAGATACATACTTAAAAAAAGTAAAAACAATGGGGGGCCCATTGTTAATAAGGAAACACCAAACAGTGGACTCATAAGAATAATTGCCGGAATTATTCCTATTAAAGTTCTTAATAGAGCTGTAGTAGTAAGAGCAGTTATAACTTCACTTATTTTTAAGGGAGACACAAACAGGTTAACAAAATTTCTACTCCAAATTTCCTCCAAAAATAACATATTGAAACTTATGCTTGATCGAAATAAAAAATCATAAAGGATTGCGCAACTTAAAATAACACCTACAGTATTATTATAATAATCGCTATGCATAGTAAAAAATTGAGAAATAAAACCCCAAAGTAATATTTGAATAGTTGGCCAGTAAATAAGATCTAAGATTCTTGGAAAAGAACTTTTAATTAGATAGAGATGTCGAATAGACAATGCATAAATCCTATTAAATTTCATATTATTCTCTCACTATCTTTAAAAAAGTTTCTTCTAAATTTTTTCTTCCGTGTTTGTTAATTAAACTTTTACACGTACCCTTGTCTATTATTTGACCTTTTTTCATCATCATTACTTCACTGCAAAGTCTTTCCACTTCATTCATGTTATGTGAAGCTAATAAAATTGTTGTACCATTTTTTGAAGCAAAATCTTCTATGTAAGTTCTAATATAATCTCCCACATCAGGATCAAGACTAGCTGTAGGCTCGTCTAAGAGAAGAATTTCTGGATCATTAATTAATGCTTTTGCTAAAGAAACTCTATTTTTTTGCCCAGAAGAAAGTTCTCCAGTTTTTCTTTTTCCAAATTCAAGTAAGTTTAAATTTTTCATTAAATCTGAAATTTTATCTTTTAAATTACTTACTCCATACATTCTTCCATAAACTTTAAGATTTTCCTCAACAGTAAGTTTTTTTGGAAGTTCAACATATGGAGAAATAAAATTTACTTTCTCCAATATTTTCGTTCTGATATTTTCGTTCTCAATATTTTCACCATTAACAGAAACACTACCAGAGCTTGGTTTAATTAAACCTAATATCATACCTATGGTTGTTGTTTTACCACAACCGTTTGGACCCAAAAGACCCACAATAGAACCTTTAGTGATTTTAAAGTTTATATTCTTGACTGCTAAAATATTATTATAATTTTTATTTAAATTTTTTATTACAATACTCATTTATTTGATGCTTTCTTTAATCTATCATTTATAGCAAGGCCTATATCTTTATTGGGTATTCTGTTTACAACTATTGATTTGAATTCTCTTTTCTTAATTATTCTCATCGTTTTATATAAATTATTTGCAGCCTCTTTCAAGTTTCCTTTTTTACTTAAATTAAAATAATTTTTTCCAATTTTAAAATTTTTACCAAATCCAATAAGAGCCTGGTGTTTATTAATGCTATTTTTGTTCATTTTCACTGGTATACCTGGCGAATAATGAAATTTTAATTGACCAGGTGCATTAATTTTTTTAAAATTTTTTATAATTTTAATTTTCTTACTTAATATTTTTTCAATTTTTTCTTTAGTAATTTTTCCTGGTCTCAGAATAGCTGGTTCACCCGTTAAATCTACAATAGTTGATTCAAGTCCAATTTTACATTTTCCACCATCCAATATTATTTTAACTTTTTTTCCAAATTCATCGACAACATCTTTTGCACATGTGGGACTTAGCTTAGTAGAAATATTTGCACTTGGTGCCGCCAAAGGTTTATTTATTATTTTTAAAATTCTTTGAGCTACTTTATGACTAGGAAATCTAATAGCTACTGTTTTTTTTCTAGCAGTAGCAATTTTACTTAGAGCAGATCTTGATTTTTTTTTTAATACAAAAGTTATAGGGCCTGGACAAAAAGCTTTATACAACTTAATTAAAGAACTATTAAAAATGACATCATTTTTAATATCTTTTAATTTTTTATAGTGGATTATAAGAGGATTAATTGAAGATCTCTTTTTTAATTTGAAAATTTTTTTAACTGCATTATTAGAATAAGCATTACCAGCTAATCCATAAACAGTCTCAGTTGGCAGTCCAATAATATTATTATTATCTATGAATTTTTTTGCCTTTTTGAGATTGCGCGAACTTGGCTTATATATATTTAAATAGATATTTTTCATAATTTAATTAGTATACGGATATATTATGAAATCAAAAAATATTCCAGCTGATATAAAATCTAAGTCAATAAAAGAAGCACAAAATGAGATTAAGCAGATAATTTCAAACTTAGAAGACCCCGAAACTAACTTACAAGAATCATTAGATCGCTATAATAGAATGATGCACTTAAATTATCATATACAGGAAGAATTTAAAAAAAAGTTAAAAGAAATTAAAAATTACGATTTTAAAGATTATAAGAAATCATTAGGTAAGAAAAATAAAAACACTTAATGACAAAATTTTCAAAAAAACTATCACTTGTAGCCAGAGATACAAACAGCTCTTTAAAAAAATTTTTTAACAAAAATAAATATTCGTATTTAGCCAAACCAATGAAATATGGTGTTTTCTCTGGAGGCAAAAGATTTAGATCTGCTATTATCATTAATACGGGAAAAATATTTAACGTAAATTATAAAAAATTAATTTTAATAGGAGCAGCAGTCGAGTGTGTACATTCTTATTCATTAATACATGATGACTTACCAGCTATGGATGATGATAATTTACGAAGAGGAAAACTTGCCACCCACAAAAAGTTTAATGAATATACAGCTATATTAGCTGGAAATGCATTACTAACGCTAGCCTTTGAAATATTATCAAGCAAGGATTTAAAAATTTTACCAAAAATAAAAAACGAATTAATCAAAACATTAGCTATAAATTCAGGACATCTAGGTTTAGCCGAGGGTCAATATTATGATCTTACTTATGAAAATAAAAATATTTCAATGAAAAAAATTATTGATATACAAAAAAACAAAACTGGAAAATTATTTTCTTTTTGTTGTGAATGCGTTGGAATAATTAAAGGTTTTAATCTTAAAAAAAGAAAAATTTTGAAAGATATAGGTATTGATATTGGTTTATTATTTCAGATAACTGATGATTTAATTGATTTTAAGGGTAATAAAAAAATAGTTGGAAAAACTACTAAAAAAGATAGTAAACAAGGAAAACCTACATTAGTTAATTTAATTGGATACAAAAAAACTTTAAATTTCGCTATAAATTTAAAAAAAAAGATTAATAGAAAAATTGTAAAATATGGTATTAAATCTCAGGATTTATTAAATTCAGTAGAATTTATAATGAAAAGAAAATTTTAAATGTTGAAAAAAAATTTATTAGATCAGATTAAATATCCTTCAGATTTAAGAAAACTTAAGGAAGAAGATTTGAAGCAAGTGTCTTCTGAACTAAGAAAAGAATTAATAGATGTTGTTTCAGAAACAGGCGGTCACTTAGGTGCTGGTCTAGGAGTAGTTGAGTTAACAGTAGCTCTTCACTATATTTTCGACACGCCGAGTGATAAAATTGTTTGGGACGTAGGTCACCAAGCATATCCACACAAAATTATAACTGGAAGAAGAGATAAAATCAGAACTTTAAGGAAAGGTGGTGGCTTATCTGGATTTACCAAAAGATCTGAAAGTGAATACGATCCTTTTGGAGCGGCTCATAGCTCAACCTCAATATCTTCAACATTAGGCATGTCTGTTGCGAAAAGATTATCAAAAAATTCTAACCATGTGGTGGCTGTTATTGGAGATGGAGCAATGAGCGCAGGTATGGCCTACGAAGCTATGAATAATGCCGGAGCCATGAAGTCAAAATTAATTGTGATATTAAATGATAATGATATGTCAATTGCTCGTCCAGTAGGAGCAATGAGTTCATATTTAGCAAGATTATTGTCAGGTAAAACATATTTTAGTTTAAGAGAAACATTAAAATCAATTACCTCTGCATTTTCAAAAAGATTTAAAGATAAAGCTGGTAAAGCAGAAGAATTTATTAGAGATATAGTTTCAGGTGGTACTCTTTTTAATGAACTTGGTTTTTATTATGTAGGGCCTATAGATGGTCACGATCTAAATGTATTATTGCCAGTATTAAAAAATGCAAAAAATTCAAAATATAATGGTCCTATTTTAGTGCATGCTGTTACAAAAAAAGGCAAAGGATACAAACCGGCCGAAGATTCTAGAGATAAATATCATGGAGTTAGTAAATTTAATGTAATTACTGGAGAGCAGTCTAAATCAAAAACTAACTTACCGACCTATACTAAAGTATTTGCAAATACATTAGTAAAACATGCAGAAAACGATACTAAAATTGTTGGTATAACTGGTGCCATGCCATCAGGTACCGGTATGGATATTTTTGGCAAAAAGTTTCCTGATAGAATGTTCGATGTTGGAATAGCAGAACAGCACGCTGTAACATTTGCAGCTGGTTTGGCTACAGAAGGTTATAAACCTTTTGCTGCGATTTATTCTACTTTTCTTCAAAGGGCCTATGACCAAGTTGTCCATGATGTAGCCATTCAGAATCTTCCCGTGAGGTTTGCAATTGATAGAGCTGGACTTGTTGGAGCAGATGGAGCAACCCACGCAGGGTCTTTCGATATTACTTATTTATCAACACTACCAAATTTTGTAGTTATGGGGGCTAGCGATGAAGCAGAACTAGTTAAAATGATTAATACATCAGTAATCATAAATGACAGACCTTCAGCCTTTAGATACCCCAGAGGTAATGGATTAGGATTAGATTTACCTGGAATAAGTGAAATTTTAGAAATAGGTAAAGGAAGAATTGTAAAAGAAGGTAAAAAAGTTGCAATATTAAGTTTTGGAGGAAGATTACAAGAAAGTTTAAAAGCAGCTCAAAAATTAGAAACGAAAGGAATTTCGACAACCGTCGCAGACGCTAGGTTTGCAAAACCACTTGATCAGGAATTAATTATGAATCTTTGTTTGAATCATGAGGTTTTGATTACTATTGAGGAGGGATCAATAGGAGGATTTGGTTCGCATGTTTTTCAAATGCTTTCTGAAAGAGGTGTATTTGATAAAGGTTTAAAAATAAGATCAATGACTTTACCTGATCAATTTATTGATCAAGATACGCCTGAGAATATGTATAAAATTGCAGGACTAAATGCGGAAGCTATTGAGCAAAAAGCAATAAATGCACTAAAATCAAATATTGTTATATCTAAAAAAAAACAATCTAGTTAATTGATTTTACCCACATTGCCCACGATTTAATAAGTAGTGATCTAATAAAACGCAAGACATCATAGCTTCACCAATAGGTACCGCTCTAATTCCAACACAAGGATCATGTCTTCCCTTTACAGAAATTTTTGTATTTTTTCCTTTTTTATTTATAGTTTCTCTTTGGTTTAAAATAGACGAAGTAGGTTTTACAGCAAAAGAAGCGATTATTTCTTGACCAGAGGATATTCCACCTAATATTCCCCCAGCATAATTAGATTTGAATTTTGTTTTACCTTTAATATTTTTAATTTCATCAGAATTTTCTTCGCCAGCTAATAAAGCCGCATTCATTCCTGCACCAATATTTATACCTTTGACCGCATTAATACTCATTAAAGCAGCAGCTAAGTCAGAATCTAATTTAGAATAAATTGGAGCACCCAAACCAGCCGGTATACCAGAAGCTCTTAATTCAATAACAGCGCCACAAGAAGATCCAGCTTTTCTAACTGCAAGAAGATACTTTTCCCAAAGTTTTACTGACTTTTTATCAGGACAAAAAAATGGATTTTTTCTTATATTTTTTTCGTTCCATTTTTTTTTGTCACATCCAAGGATTCCTAATTGAACAACACCTCCTGTGACTTTAAATTTTTTTCCTATTAATTTTCTCAAAACAGTTTTTGCAATAGCTCCTGCGGCTACTCTTGAAGCCGTTTCTCTTGCTGACTGTCTCCCGCCACCTCGATAATCTCTAATTCCATACTTTAAAAAATATGTATAATCAGCATGGCCGGGTCTAAATTTATCCTTAATTGTTTCGTAGTCCCTTGATTTAGCATCTTTATTATAAATAATCATAGAAATCGGTGTTCCAGTAGTTTTTCCCTGAAAAACTCCAGACAATATTTTCACTTTATCAAATTCTTTTCTTTGAGACGTAAATTTTGATTTTCCAGGACGTCTTCTGTCCATATCTTTCTGTATATCTTTTTCAGATAAGGCTATATTAGGAGGGCAACCATCAACAACACAGCCAATAGCTACTCCATGGGATTCCCCCCAAGTGGTAAAACGAAATATCTTTCCAAAAGTGTTAAATGACATTAGATTGTATTATATAGAATATT
>MDSV01134318.1_pt1 | contig 10770 bp, 10 predicted proteins | sample 810851 | NCBI WGS metagenome assembly MDSV01 (sample SAMN05326640, study PRJNA326480) | marine metagenome | isolation source: seawater | place: Atlantic Ocean: North East | collected 2012 | reverse complement strand
CCAAAGCACGACCTCGTCATAGGGGGTGTAGCTCAGTTGGTTAGAGCGCCGGCCTGTCACGCCGGAGGCCGCGGGTTCGAGTCCCGTCACTCCCGCCATTTACTTGTTTCATTGGCGAGATCTTCCCCTTACACCCATCCATCCATCCGGCCGCTTTCATCGGCTGTTTTTATATCTGCTGCATATCCTTCCAGCAGCGCGCATCGCGGTGCATTGCAAAAAGAGAAGCTGGCGAAAAGATTCATCTGGACATTGGAAAGATCTGATGTTTCGATATCTGCATGAATGAACTTCTCTACTACGATCTGAAAGATGCGGCCGGCATTACGCCCGGCCTGGCAACCCAGATTTCGCGTGAACTGGGCCGGCGTATCGTTGCTGGCACGTTTCCCGAAGGCGGGTTGATTGATGATGAAAACAAACTGTGCAGCCGGTTTGGTGTCAGCAAATCTGTCGTTCGGGAGGGTATAAAGCTGCTTGTCGGCAAGGGATTGCTGGAGGTCCGCCGCGGCAGTGGTACGCGTGTTCGTCGGCGTGCCAGCTGGAACCTGCTGGATGATGATGTGCTTGCCTGGCATCAGGGAATCGAACCGCTGCCCAGCTTTTTGCGCCAGTTGATGGATGTGCGCCAGATGGTTGAGCCGAATGCCGCCGGCTGGGCTGCCTCAACAGCAACTGCCGCCCAGATTGATGAAATCCGAACCGCCCAGAAGAATATGGAGAGCGCCGTCTCTATCCAGGATTTTGTGGTCGCTGATGCGCTGTTCCATCGCTCTGTGCTGCGCGCCGCCAATAATGAATTGCTGATTGCGCTGGAAGGTGTGATTTTTTCCGCCTTGCTCAGTTCGATCAAGGTGACGAACAGTGATCCGCGGGAAAATGAAAGTTCGCTTCCGTTGCACCGTCAGGTGCTTGAGGCCATTGAAGCGCGCGACAGCGCTGCCGCCACAGCGGCAATGCGCGAGCATCTGGCCGATACCTATGAACGCCTTGCCACCGGGCTGCCCGGTTTTGACAAACACTCCGAAACGGACGAGAAGCCCGACGTAAGGGAACATGACGCAGGGGAACATGACGCAGGGGAACATGACGCAGGGGAGCCTGACGCAGGGGAATAGTTGAATTTGTATAGCTGCTGTCCGGAAAGGTGGCCGGGCTAGTGGTGACGACGCAAGACCCGTTAGCTACAGCAAGTCTCGCGCCGTCAAGTTGACCCGCATTGACGGGAGAACGCCACCAGATACCCAGGCAAGAACGCCTGGACAAACAGCGAGGAGGATAGGATGAAATTCAAGCTCTCGAAAGGCCTTTTGGGTGGAACAGTCGCCACTTCGGTACTTTTTGCCACTGGCGCAGCCATGGCGGCCGATATGGTTGCCCTGTTACTGCCAGAAAATGTGAACCCGCGGTGGGAACAGCAGGATGCGGCAGCATTTGTGCGCACGATGGGCGCGCTCGCACCTGATGTGAAGGTTGAGGTTTTTAATGCCAACAATGATACCGCGACACAGCAGCGTCAAGCCGAGCAGGCACTGACCCAGGGTGCCAAGGTTCTTGTCGTCATTCCGATTGACGGTGAAAGTTCAGCAATCATTGCTGATACAGCCGCCGAAGAAGGCGTGCCGACCATTGCCTATGACCGGATGATCAATTCCAAGAATACCACATTCTGGGTGCAGGCTGATCTTGAAGGCATGGGTTATGACCAGGCGATGCATGTGATCAACAATACCAAAAATGGTGACACGCTTGTGATGCTGAAAGGATCGCCAACCGATCCGAATGCCGCGGTGATCCATAATGGCCAGCTGCGCGCGCTGACCCCGCTTTATAACAGCGGTGCACGTGTGATGGGCTATGAAAACTGGACCCCGGGCTGGGATCCGGCAATTGCACGTCGTTCGATGGATCAGGCTCTGACCCAGCTGAACAATAATGTGCAGGGCGTTGTGTCCTCGAATGATGGTAACGCCGGTGCGGCGATTGCCGCGATGGAAGAGCAGGGCATGGCTGGCACGGTGCCGGTATCAGGTCTGGACTGTACAGTGCAGGCACAGCAGCTGATTCTTCTTGGCAAGCAGACACAGTGTGGCTGGCGTCCGCTTGAGGATATGGCCGCTGCAGCTGCTGCTGTAACGGTACGCCTTGTTGCTGGTGAGGATTTCTCTGATCTGGCACCGCAGACAGTGACCAACGGTGTTGGTGCCACAGTCGCCTATGTGCCGGTCGGGTCGTACTCGGCGGTTGGCGTCGATGGCGTGGCCTATGTGATCGCCAACGACAAGTCGATCACCAAGGACATGATCTGTCAGGGCGAGGCTGCATCGACCACTTTCTGTCAGTAGTCGGGCAGATCGATGCCTCCAACAAAAAGTATGGTGGGGCAGTCTGCCCCACCAGCAGATACTGTTAAAGATATGTCAGCACATCTTTCGGTTCGTGGCATTCATAAGCGTTTCGGTGGTGTTCATGCCCTTCGCGGGGTGGATTTTGATGTCGCCCGCGGCGAGGTCATGGCGCTTGTCGGTGACAATGGTGCCGGCAAATCAACCCTGATGAAGGTCCTGGCAGGTGCCTATACCGCTGATGAAGGACAATTTTTCCTCGACGGCAGCCCTGTCTCGATAGCCACACCCAATGATGCCAGCGCGCTGGGAATCCAGATCGTCTATCAGGATCTGGCCTTGTGTGAAAACCTGGATGTGGCGGCCAATCTGTCTCTGGGCGCAGAACCTGTAAAATCCGGATGGAAGTTCCTGCCGCGCCTGTTGCGACCTCTGGATGATCTTGAAATGGAAGTCATGGCCAAAAAGGCTATCGACATGCTGGAGGTTCGCACCTTGCAATCTGTACGCGCCAAGGTTGGCGGGCTGTCCGGTGGCCAGCGTCAGGCCATTGCCATTGCCCGCGCGGTTGGCGCTGCCAGCACCGTTGTCATGCTGGATGAACCGACAGCTGCGCTGGGTGTGGCGCAGACACGCCAGGTTCTGGAAGTGGTCAAAAGACTGCGCGAAACAAACCATGCCGTTGTTTATATCTCGCATAATCTGCGCGACATTTTCGAGGTGGCGGACCGTATTATTGTGCTGCGCCATGGCGGCAATGTTGCCACCTACAACACAGCCGATACCACCCCTGACCAGATTGTTGTCGCGATGACCAGCGGCCAAGGCAAGGAGTCCGGTGATGCAGCCTAAATCGGCTATGCGCTTTTGGGACCGGTTCCGAGCGCTGCGTGAAAGCCAGCTTGGCGGCTTCGTTCCGGTGTTGTTGGCACTGGCGCTGATCTGGGGATATTTCGGCTTTGCGCTGCCCTTCTATGATCTGATAGTGGGTGAGGCGGAAAGTTTTCGCGCCATTTTCCTGAGCCCGCGCAATATCTATAATTTGTTCATGCAATCTGCGGTGATCGCCACATTGGCGGTCGGCATCACCATGGTGTTGCTGCTTGGTGATATTGATTTGTCCGCGGCGGCAACAGCCGGTGTTTGTGCCGCGCTTCTTGGTGTGCTGGTGCTGAGCGGGGTGCCCGGATGGCTGGCCTGCATCATCGTCATTTGCGTTGGCATCATTATGGGGGCGGCGCAGGGCGTGCTGGTGGCCTATGTCGGCATCCCGTCATTCGTTGTGACACTTGCCGGCCTGCTTGGATATCAGGGGCTGATGCAGAAAATCCTGCCAACCGGAAACCTGAATGTCGGTGATCCGTTTGTCCGGTCGGTGGCGCGGGTGCTGATCCCCGATTTGTGGGGGCTGGTACTGGCTGGCGCGGTGGTCGGGCTGTTTGCGCTGATCAGCCTTCGCAAACAGATGCGCCGCCGCGTGATGGGCCTGGAACTGGATAGTCCGGTTGTGCTGTGGGGACAGGTGATCGCCTTTGGTGTCATTGTCGTGTCGATCGTGCTGACCCTGAATGCCTATCGTTCATTGCCTTTGTTGCTGGTGCTTCTGGTTGCCATCACAGCCCTGCTGAACTGGATTGCCAATTCGACGCCGTTTGGCCGTTCCATCTTTGCTGTTGGCGGCAATGCCGAGAGCGCGCGTCGGGTCGGCATGAATGTAAAGCGAATCAGGGTGGCGGCCTTCGGGATCGTCGGCTTGATGGCGGCCATTGGAGGCATTTTCGGGGCTTCGCGTTACGGGTCGGTGTCCTATACCGCTTTTGCGGGTGGCTCGCTGCTTCTTGAGGCGATTGGCGCCGCCGTGATCGGTGGTACGTCGCTGTTTGGTGGCCGTGGGTCGGTCTGGAACGCCATTCTTGGTGCGCTTGTCATCGGATCGCTTGGTAACGGGCTGGATCTGACAGGCGCCAGTGCGGCTGACAAGCTGATGGTATCAGGCTCGATCCTGCTGGTTGCGGTGGCCATTGATGCCCTGTCCAAGAACAATGCAGGAGGGCGATGATATGATCTGGTCCGATGTTGAGACTGCCCGTCTTGACGCCATTCTCGATGAGCTGATCCCGGCCAATCCGAAGCGCGACATTCCGGCTGCCGGGGCGGCCGGCGTTGCGCATTTTCTATCCGACAAGGCACAGGCCGATGCCGGGTTTCATGCCACCGTTTCCTCCCTGCTGCGTTTGGCGGCGGACATGGCGGACAAGGTTACAACCGATCTTGTCCGCCAGTTGGAGGCGCAAGCCCCGGACGATTTTCAGATGCTGCTGACCGAAACCTATAAAGGCTATTACAGCCGGCCCGACATGCGGGTCAAATTCGGGGTTGGGGCGCATCCGGTGCATCCACAAGGCTATGATGTTGAACGCGAATCTGCCGAGATACTGGCCGAACTGACAGCCCCCGTGGTGGCGCGCGGCCCTGTATTTCGTGATCTGCCGGGAGACAAGCAGTGAGCAACCATGATCCTGTTGATGTTCTGATTATCGGTGCGGGTGCCTCGGGTGCCGCAATTGCCTGGTCGCTGCTGGAAACCCGTATGCGCATTCTGTGTCTGGAACAGGGCGACCATCTTGCTGACAAGGATTACCCGTCGCGGCGCAATGATTACGAACTGGCGCGATATGGTGATTTTTCCTGCGATCCGAATGTGCGCCAGCGAAAGCAGGATTATCCGATCAATTCTGCCGACAGCTGTATTACCCCGGTCAACTGGAACGGTGTCGGCGGATCAACAATCAATTTTCTGGGCCACTGGCCGCGCTTGCGGCCATCAGACTTCAGGACGAAGACGCTGGATGGTGTCGCTGAAGACTGGCCGGTGGACTATCACACGCTGGCGCCGTTCTACGACATGAATGACCGGAACATTGGCGCCTCCGGGCTTGCCGGTAACCCTGCCTATCCTGATTACACACCGCCGCATCCTCCCATTCCGATGGGCAAGCTGGGGCGCAGACTGGCGCGCGGGTTCAATGAAAAGGGCTGGCACTGGTGGCCGTCTGATGTGGCGATCCTCAGCCGTGATGATGATGGCAGGCAGAAATGTGTCAATGCTGGCACCTGCGATCTTGGCTGTGCGGCGGGGGCAAAGGGCGGTTCCAACTTTACCTATTGGCCGATTCTGGAGAATGCCGGCGTAGAGTTGCGGACCAAAGCGCGGGTGCGGGAAATTCTGGTTGATGAAGGAACCGGGCTTGCCAATGGTGTGCTGTATCACGGCGCTGACGGCGAGGTGCATGAACAGCGGGCCGAGATGATTGTCATGGCCTGCAATGGTGTCGGCACGCCCAGGCTATTGCTGAATTCGACATCAAAACTGTTTCCGGACGGGCTGGCGAACCGCTCTGGTCTTGTTGGTAAAAACCTGATGTTCCACCCGCTGACAGGTGTGGCCGGGGTGTTTGACGAGCCGATGCGCGGGCATGAGGGACCGATGGCCTGTTCGATCCTGTCGCAGGAATTCTATGAAAGCGATCCGTCACGCGGGTTTGTGCGTGGCTATGGTCTGCATTCGGGGCGGTCAACAACGCCGATGACCTTTGCGCTTGGCGGCTATGGTATTGATAACCCGATCGCGTGGGGTGCTGCGCATCGCGAGATTATGGATAACCAGTATGAATATCTGGCCGGTCTGACCGTGGTGACCGAGGATCTGCCGGAAGAACATAATTGCGTGACACTTGATCCTGAGCTGACTGACAGTGATGGAATTCCGGCCCCTAAAATTACCTACCGTCTTGGCGATAACACACGCGCCATGCTGCGCCATGGTGAAGAGCGGGCGCGAGAACTGCTGCTTGCTGCCGGCGCGAAGCAGGTCCTTGGCAAGAGCGATGACAAGGTGTGGTGGCGTGCTGGTTGGCACCAGATGGGAACCTGCCGCATGGGGCATGACCCGGCAAATTCGGTGGTCAATGGCTGGGGCCGGTCACATGACGTGAAGAACCTGTTCATTGTTGACGGGTCGATATTTGTGACAGCGGGTGCGGTGAACCCCACCTCGACCATTCAGGCGCTGGCGCTTTATATCGGCGACCAGATCAAGACCAATATCGAAACCCTTTTTGACTGAGGCTGATATGGATTTCCCAACACATCTCTATATCGATGGTGCCCTGGCGAAGGGCACTGGCCAGAGGGACATTATCAATCCGGCAACTGAAGAGGTGCTGGTGACAGTATCAACTGCCGGCTTTGATGACGTTGAGCGTGCGTTGCAGGCTGCCAGCGCTGCCTTTCCGGCATGGGCCGCAACATCGGTTGCCACGCGTCAGATGTGGATGCGACGCCTGCGTGACGAGGTGATCGCCAACGAGACGTTCCTGCGTGACTGTGTGCATAATGAGATGGGAAAGCCATGGGCCCAGACAGAAGAGGATTGGGACAGGCTGGTGGTATCGCTGGATTTCTATGCCGAGGAGATTGCCCGCATCAGTGACTATGGAATTACCGACCGGGCAGGAACCCACACCCACAGGATGGTGCATGAACCGGCGGGTGTTGCGGTTGCCTTTCTGGCCTGGAATTTTCCGCTGCTGAACCTTGCCTTCAAGATTGGTCCGGCAATGGCCGCCGGGTGCCCGATCATAATCAGGCCGTCAGAGGCCACGCCGGTGTCGGCTTATGCTGTCGGCACGCTGTGCGAGAAGATCGGTCTGCCAAAGGGCGTGGTGCAGATTCTTTGCACGGATGGCTATGATGTTGCCGATGCGTTGACCGCATCACCCATTCCGCAGGTTATCACGCTGATCGGGTCGGCAAAAACGGCGCAGCATATCATGCGAACCGGGGCCACCTCGATCAAACGCTACTCGATGGAACTTGGCGGCAATGCACCCGTTCTGGTGTTCGCGGATTCAGACCTTGATCTGGCGGCCGACATCGTGACCGGTGTGAAGTTTTCGAATGCTGGACAGATTTGTGTGGCACCAAACCGGGTTTTTGTTGCTGGTGAGGTGTATGACACTTTCATTGAAAAAGTGGTTGCCCGTGCCAAGGCAACCGAGGTCGGCTTTGACAAGGCAGCGGATATCACAACTGGCCCGGTAATTGATGGCCGCGCCTGGACCCGTATAAAAGGCCTTGTTGATGATGCTGTCGCGAATGGCGCAACGCTGCTGGCGGGCGGCGACCGGCCACCGCATCTGAACAAGGGTCATTACATGGCCCCGACTGTACTGGACGGTGTTACCGAGAGCATGGCTGTCTATCGAGAGGAGATTTTCGGCCCGATTGTAAGTTTGATCCCGTTTGAAGATGAAAGCCGGTTACTCGAGATGGCGAATGATTGTGATGAGGGCGGGTTGACGGCCTATGTCTTCACCCGCGATCTGGAGCGGGCCGAACGCTGCGCCGCACAGCTTCGCTATGGCGAAGTTCAGATCAACGGCGTGAAATATGACATCGACTTGCCGCATGGTGGTATAGGGCAGTCCGGTATCGGCCATGATTGTTCGACGCTGGCACTGCATGACTACCTTGTCCTTAAACGCGTGACCCGTGCGCTTGATACGACCGAAACCGGAAGGCTGAACGCATGAAAATCATTAACGTCACAAGTCATGTCCTTCGATATGATCTGCCGGAAGAACTGGGATATTCGCAGCAGTTCTATACAAGCCGGACGGCGCATCTTGTAGAGATTCAGACGGATGAGGGCATCACCGGATGGGGTGAATGTTTTGGTCCCGGCAATGTCGCGATCGCGAATAAGGGGATCGTTGAAAAAGTCATTCAACCCATGATCCTTGGCGATGATCCACTGGACCGCGATGTGATCTGGCACAAGGTGTATAACCTGTTACGTGATCATGGCCAGAAGGGCATGTCGATGCAGGCCCTGTCGGGGGTTGATATCGCGTTGTGGGATATTGCCGGCAAGGTGGCTGGACTGCCCCTGCACAAGCTGATTGGCGGCGCGCATCGCAAGCAGGTCAAGGCCTATGGCTATGGCATGATGCTCAAGCAGCAGAGCGTGGATGACCATGTTGCCCGTTTCAAGGACGAGGCGGCGGCCATTATCGAAATGGGGTTCACCGCAACAAAAATGAAAGTCGGCCTTGGAGCGCGTGATGATATCCGGCTGTGTGAGGCTGTGGCAGAAGGCAGCGGCGAGGCTGACTTCATGGTGGATGCCAATCATTGCTATGCGACGCCAGATGCCTTCTATGTCGGCCGCGCGTTGGAAGAACTGGGCGCGTATTGGTTTGAAGAGCCCGTCGCCCCTGAAGACCTTGATGGTTATCGCGAATTGCGGGCCGGATTGCGCGTCAATATTTCCGGCGGTGAAGCGGAATTCAATCGCTGGGGCTGGCGTCAGATTCTTGAAAATCGCGGTCTTGATATCGCCCAGCCCGAAGTGTGTGCGGTTGGTGGTGTCAGTGAGTATCTGCGTGTTCTTGCGCTGTGCCATGCGCATTTCACGCCGGTGATAAATCATGTCTGGGGATCGGCAATCGCCGTCGCCACCAACCTTCAGCTTCTGGCGGCAATGCCGGCCTTGCCCGGGGGGCTGAACCCGTGGGAACCACTGCTGGAATTTGATACCACCGACAATAAATTTCGCGATGATTTGCTGACGGAACCGCTGAATATTCAGGGGCAGGTCAAAGCGCAGTCAGGATATGTAACCATTCCCGATGCCCCCGGTATCGGTGTAACGCCCGACCCTGACTTCATTGCCCATTACGAACTGTCGTTATAGATGCCAGCTTCCACGCCTTCACCAGACAGCCCCGTGATATCCGTCTCTGCAGCGTCGATTGTGGTTGCGGACTGGGGGACCAGCAGTTTTCGCCTGTGGGCACTGGGCGCAGATAGCGCGATCGTTGCGCATACGCAAAAAGACTGCGGTATGGGCCAGCTGCAACCAGCCGATTTCGAAAACACTCTGGAGGCCGCGCTTCAGGAAATGGGCGCAGGCCCACAACTGCCGGTGGTCATTTGCGGCATGGCCGGTTCAGCGCAGGGATGGGTTGAAGCCCCCTATGTAGATCTGCCAGCCTCAACAGCCGCGCTGGCAGCGCAGGCAGTCCGCGTGAAAACGGCGCAGCGTCCTGTCTATATCATCCCGGGAATCTGCCAGTCACCCGAGATAGCCGCTGACGTGATACGCGGAGAAGAGACGTTATTGCTTGGCCTGTCTCTGCTGGAGACTATTGACGGGCTTGTCTGTTTGCCGGGCACCCACTCAAAATGGGCACGGGTGCGGGGGCAGGTGATTGAAGCCTTCCATACCGCGATGACCGGCGAGGTTTACGCCTTGCTGTCCTCCAGCTCTACATTGTCCCATTTCATGAACCACCCAATCACAGACCTGTCTGAAAATGCAGCCTTCCGGTCTGCCGTTGCCGAGGCACTTGCCGCACCGGAAAAAATTCTGCAGGCGTTGTTTTCGGTGCGTGCTATCCCGCTATTGGCAACGGATGCCGCAGAGCGTGACATGCCGGCGCGTCTGTCCGGCCTTCTGATTGGTCTGGAAATTGCCGGCCAGAATCCACCGCGCAGCAGTCAGGTGACGCTGGTCGCAAATGGCCATCTGGCGGATGCTTATCAAAGCGCTTTTGATGTTGCGGGCATTGACTATCACACCTTCGATGCAGAGGCGTTGGCTTGTGCCGGGTTGTTCGAGATGGCAAGACAAATCATGCCGGACGTATTCTCAAAGCCTGAATCGGAACAGATATGATGACCAACGGTCAGCAGATATGGCAGCAACAGGAGCCGAAACTGGTGGCGATCCTGCGTGGTATCACCCCGTCCGATATTCTGCCTGTCTGCACCGTTCTTTATGAGGCTGGATTTCGCGCCATCGAGGTGCCGTTGAATTCACCCGAGCCGCTTGCCTCCATCACATTGGCACGTGAGGGCCTGCCAGCTGACGCGTTTGTCGGGGCCGGAACGGTTCTTACACCGGTGCAAGCGCAAGCGGTTCTGAAAACGGGCGCCAATTTGATCGTGTCACCCAATATGAATGCTGATGTCATCGATGTGGCGGTCGCTGGTGGTGCTGTCAGCCTGCCGGGCGTGATGACACCGAGCGAAAGTTTAGCAGCACTGGATGCTGGTGCCTCAGGGCTGAAGATGTTTCCGGCCAGTGTGCTGGGCAGTGCTGGCATTGCCGCCATCAAGGCTGTGCTGCCCGCTGACACACAGATTTGTGCTGTTGGCGGCGTGTCGCATAACGATTTTGCAGACTATATGGCAGCGGGCATTCAGGGCTTTGGCCTTGGCAGCAGTCTCTATCGCCCCGGAGATACGCTGCAGATGGTGCAGGCCAAGGCAGCGGCCGCAATCGCAGCCTATGACAGTGCCTGCCAGCGTTGATAGGCATGGTGTTGAGTGAAAAGGCGCCGCTTTGGATCAGTAAGCT
>MDSV01072449.1_pt1 | contig 10772 bp, 13 predicted proteins | sample 810851 | NCBI WGS metagenome assembly MDSV01 (sample SAMN05326640, study PRJNA326480) | marine metagenome | isolation source: seawater | place: Atlantic Ocean: North East | collected 2012 | reverse complement strand
CCATATTATTGACTAAGTAAGATCCAATATGGCCCAGTCCGCCCGTTATTAATATGCTTTTTGTCACTAATCCATCCTTTCGAAGATAAAGTCGATTAGATATCTATCACTAGTTCTATCTTGACCAGCTAGTTGAAAGGGATGTGCCCCTTGTTTTTCTTCGTGGTGTATTTTTTTGTATCCATTTTCTTTCATGAAATCAATAATGCGATCTTGATTATAGACCCAATATGGAATCATATATTCTGTGGGGAAGCGTTGAGTTGTCAAATGTGTTTGGTCTTGTTTGCTAAAATAAGACTCAAAGATGCCAATGTATTTAGGCCTTATGTCTACAAGTTTTTGGAGGTGATCTCCTGGATAATTGCCGAAGTATTGTATTGAACTTCTTGCATAAACAATATCAACATCATTCGGTAAAGAAAAAGGAATCGAGTCCATGACACTGATATTTTTGTCTCCCAACTCCTTTCTCCAGTATTGGTTTGAATTGAATGCCACTAGCGGAAGATCAATTAGTGTGTAAGAAATTTCAGCATCTTCAGGTTTCTCTGTGAGCAAAGCAGCATAATGCAGGCCAGTTTCTCCACCAAAGTCCAGTATAGATATGTCTTTTTTATTTTCATAAACCATATCAACCAGTTTCATTAGCCCAGAGGCTCTTGTCACCTCTTCTTTCGTAATTTCCTCATCTTTATCTCTCAGAATATTGCGAACTTTTTCAATATGAAGGCTTACATTCTCCACACTTCTTGCATATTCTGTGCTGTCTTGAGAACTATATATGACAGCAGAATAATCAGGATTGGCTGCGACGGCTTTATCTATTATTGTGCAAAGATTATCTACAACTTCCGAGGGTTCTCCCTCTAGATGATAGGGCTCAAAGTGGAATATAAGGGGGTTTTTGCCTTTAGGTAAGGGTGTTTTGCCCAACAAGCAGTATCCTTTTTTGGTCACGGCTTCTTCAATGCACAATTTCATTTTTTTAGATTGTTCGCGGATATGATCATGGGACTTATAATCGCCTACGAATGTAAGTTTAAAACTCATTTACTTTCTACCTCCCAGCTTTCGCCAAAATGCCCAGGAAGAACTTTCTCTTCATCTGGGTCTTCTAAATTATATTTCTCTGTCAAATAATACATCATAACAGAATTAGGTTCTAAGGCCTTATACCCGTGATAAACTCCAGGTGGTATTTTTAAAGCTCTAAAATTCTTATCTGATAGGTATTCAAACTCAACGTAATAAGATCCATCCTCTTTAGGGTATGCAAGGCCAACCTTAAAAGATCCCTTCGGACAAAACCAGTAGTCAACCTGTCTATCGTGCTTATGCCAAGCAACCACATGACTTGTTGAATTCACATATGTTATATTTATTTGACCCTCAAGGTCTCCATAAACATCAAATAGCCTTTGGCCTCGGTCGTCCTCATGGAATGCAACCCTTTCAGATGTGACCTTATTTGTCATTGAGTACTCTCACTTCCGGTACGTGAGTTACAAATTGACCACCTCTTGCTAAGAACTGCTCTTCTTTTTCAAGAATTTCTTTTTCATAGTTCCAAGCGCCGAGGAATGCGACATCGACCTCTGAGTTGAATCCTTCTTCTGGGGATACAACCGGAATATGTGTTCCAGGGGATAATTTTCCTTGCTTGTTTGGTGTTGTATCCACAATGCAGTCAATATAATTAGTGGAAATTCCACAGTAATTAAAGACAGTTGTGGATTTCGATGTTGCACCATAACTAACAATTTTCTTGTTTTGATCCTTGTATTGTCTTAATAAATTAAGAAGATTTGTTTTAGATCTTGCGACAAAATCAGCGAAGACGAGATACCGCTCATAATCTTCTAAACCCTCTTCTTTCTCCAAGGCCAAGTTTTCTTCAACACTATTCTCAATCTTTATATTATTATTGCTTGTTTTCTTAACATAAATTCGGTTTGATCCGCCGTGGACAGATAGGTTATCGACCCTAAAAATATCCATTCCATGCTTCTTAAGTATGTTATTTAAAGCAATGACAGAGAAAATATGAGCATGTTCGTCATAGATTTGATCATATGAATTTCTTGAGAGCATTTTCTGCAAAGAAGGATCTTCAAAGACAAAGACACCATCATCAGACAAGGTTTGTGAAATTGCTGTGAAAGCATCGTCTAAATCTTGAACGTGACACATACAGTTTGCAGAAAAGATAAGATCTTGTTTCCCGTTTTCTTCTACAATCTTTTTAGAAAGCTCCGTAGTCCAGAAGCTAGGATATGTTTGATACCCTTTCTCGTGAGTGATCTTGGCAAAGTTAGAACAAGGCTCTACTGCAATCGTTGTAGAAGGATCAAAGTTCTTGATAAAAACACCGTCATTGCTTCCAATCTCCATAACCTTTGTTGGGTTAAAATCTTTTTTAAAAGATAAGGCCGTATCTTCGAAATGATCTCTCATCGTTTTAGACATGGATGAAACATAAACATAAGAATCATTAAACATAAGTTCTGGCTTTACGAACTCTGCCAATGAAACAAGTTTTGTCTCCTCGTCAAAAACAACCTTGAGATTAAAGAAAAATTCATCTTCAGGAATGTCCCCTTCGATGAACCCATTTGCAATTGGCTGTTTCCCTAGATCAAGAAATTCTAACTTCATATCTACCCCCTATTATTTGCTTACGATATCTGCTACTTTCTCGTGTTCCTCAATTAAAGATTGAATCTTGTCTAAGTAAATCTGACAATCTCCATCGGAAATGGCATCAGGAGGATTGACATGAGTTTCTGCAAAGATGCCATTGTAGCCCATAATGGCAGAAGCTACTATGTATCTCTCTGCGAGTTGTCTATCCCCCTGAAGCCCGTAAACCGCTCTGGATCTCTGAGTTGCATGTGTGCAGTCAAGAATAACCCTGTCATAATGTTGCTTCAATTCTTCAACAATAGTAAAGTCAACGAGAAGCTTATCATAACCGAAGTTTGATCCACGATCACATATCCAGGCTTCGCAGTCTGGATTGGTGTTTTTGATTTTATCTACAGATTTAATGAGGTTGTTTGGCCCGAGCCATTGGCCCTTCTTTACATTTATTTTGTCAAAATGTCTAGCACATTCAACTATCAGATCAGTTTGCCTGCACAAGAAAGCGGGGATCTGAATACAATCTATGGTTTCAGATAGCTTCTCTACTTGCCAAACTTCATGCACATCAGTGACGAGCTTTATATTCGGATATTTCTCTTTTACCTCTTTGAATATCTGCAGACCTTCGTCTAAACCAGGGCCGCGCCCTCCTTCGATGGACGTGCGATTTGCTTTATCAAACGAGCCCTTAAAATACCAATCTCTATCTCCCATAAAGCTGCTCAAGTGATCAGCAACTTTAAAAAAGTTTTCTCTATTTTCAATTGAACATGGTCCAAGAATCCAAACTTTACTCATTTCTTATCACTCCATTAAATCTTTAACGATTCTTCTTATTTGTTTTTTTTGTTCTTTTGTTGGTTGAACAAAAGGCATTCTATCATATTCTGAAATTATTTTCAGTTGTTTTAGGGCTGTTCTTAAAGATAAGTGCCAACCAATGCCCATAAATACATCAAACAACTTATCTTCATACTTTGTTTTCAACTCTGAAGCTTCTTTATAAAAGTTGTTATTCAAAGATAAGTGGTAGGTAATATCAATTGTCGGGAACAGGCTTCCAACTCCAGATAAGAAAGACTGAGCACCAACTGATTGGAGTAAACTAAATCTTTTCTGGCTTCCACCTGCAACAATAATCCCAAAATTATCAGTATCAGCATCTTTGCAGAGGTTATAAGCTGACATTAAGTCCCTATTCTCTTCTTTCATTCCGATAATATTTGGATGCTCGGACAACTCATTAATCAAGTCTGCAGTAAAATCATAAGTACCACCATTTCCTCTTCTCATGAACATTCCATGAATTAGCACAGGAACCTTTGAATAATCAGCTAGTTCACTAAAATATTTGACAATAGAGTCATCATCATAGTATCTTTCAGGGTATAATAATAACAAACAAGAATCCGTGCCTTTGAGGATAGAGTTGTGTTCTTTTATCCACTCTTTCGTTTCCCTTAGAGATCCCGGCTTTAATCCAGCAATAAGTGTTCCATCGCACTTCTCTCGCACCAAAGAGTTGATCTTAAAGATCTCTCTATTTGTTAGCAGGTGAAATTGGCTTGTGCCCGCAGTTGTCATGAAGATGGAGGCTCCATCATTTTTCAAATAATCAACATAGTTGTGTATTGAATCATACTTGACATCCTGGTCTTTGTTGTAAGCTGGCACAATAGGGAATACCACTGAATTTGTTATTTTATCTATCACTCCCAATCCTCCGTGTTCATTACCTTATCACATATCATAAGATCGTAATGTGGTTTGTCAAGCCTAACTTTGTGATATTTGACGCCCCACTCATTTAGCTGTAAAACAGTTGTTTCTGTCCAGTCTATTTTTGTAAGTGCTCCACGGGCGGTCCAATATATCACAGTATGCCCCTCATCATAAAGTTTATTGGCTTTTGCTATGTTCTCGAAATTAGGTGTAGCTTTAGCATAATCACGAGCTTCATCTTTCGGGCCATTATTAAAACATATTGTTTCATCAATGTCAACATAAATCGTCTTTTTATTATCCATATATTCTAACCCTTCCTTGTTTGTCAAGTTCTTTGAGGAGTTCCTTTTCGTGATTAACTCCGTGGTAATCGCTTTCTTTTGGTCTATCTTCCCAATAATGATCCCTTCTTCTGTTCTCAGTATCAAACCCAAATAAAGAAGGTACAACCCCATTCATCACGCACAAGCAAATGAATCCTACTCCCAAAGTAGGAAATTTATCAGGAGGATAACCAAACTGTTGCTTGATTACACTAGCACATCTATAGTCAAAAAGATGTAGCTCGTTACTTGAATGTGTGTTTGTGTCCTTCCCTGCCCAAGGAGCTAAGTCCGACGCAAAATAAAGAATTCTAGAGTTTCTAAGATCTCTAACAAAGTTTGCTGGCTGGTTTGTGTAACCTTCATGCTTGATGTCATTATTGTTAAACACATGATTGTTGACAATCCTTAAAGTAGTTTTTGATCCAACATACTCTTCATATCCTTCACAGGGAGCCCTGTTAAAGCGAATTACTTCGTCATACCTGTCTATCTCTTGACCATGTTTAACGTTTTTCATCTTGCCACTTGAGCCAATAATAGCTATCTGTCCATTCAGTTCAAGCTCAGGAGCCACACAGGGCACTACAAACTTTGATTTCATTGGGCACCTCCAGATGCTTTTGCGTATGAGGGAATAAGAAGTTTTCCATTCCCACCTTGAAAATGCAAACAATTAAACTTAATTAAGCGGTTTAAGCGAATATTCTTGCAGTAAGGCTCGTTTCCTTGCCAATATACCTTTTTAACTCCATTCTCTGTTTCATAGCCGTCATCACCATTAATATTATGGTCAAATGCCGAATTATTTAGTATGGCCGAAGTCTCTCCGACATCACCTGGGTTGCCGAGATTTCTATATATGTGCCAAACAGTCATATCACAAACGCCCCCTGCTCTTCCGTGCTTCTGTAGATTCTGGAAATGCTGCTCGCACTTGGTTAAATTAAAACCATCTCTTTTAGAATATATGTCCATAGTGAGCTTGCAAAAATCATCTAATACCTCGATATTATTAATAAATGCAATTCCAGCACTTATATTGTGTGTTAGAGTATATCTATAGTCTTTAAACTTCTCATATTCTTCTGTTATATCGCAATATAATAGCACATCTGAATCACAATAGAAAAACTTATCAATATTGTGTTTTCGACAAAAATCTCTGATGATAAACCACCTGGCAAAACAGATGTACTCAAATTGAGGATTGTTTGTGCTTAAATTAAAGAAAATCTTCTCAAGACCAGATGCTGTATCGTAATAATCCATGAAATTGTGGTGCTGTACAAAATCATAAGTGTTATTTGAATCATCTCCAAGCAATATAATGTCCGAAGATGGATTAGTGTTTTTTGCTTGTTTTAGCGTATGTCCGAGGTATTCTGGATTTGTCGCATGAAAAAACAATATAGGAATGCTCATAATATCTCCTTGAATTCGTCATAATCTCTAATATAGTCCTTCTCGTTATACTCGGTAGAACAAAGAGATAAGAAAACAGAATCATCCAAAAATTCAATCTCAGCCCATTCCATATTAGGGTGAAAATACGCATCCCCTGGCAACATAAGCACTTCATCTTTACCTAAGTTGTTTTCTATAGAAAGACGCAGTTGGCCGGATACACAAATTATATATTGTAATGTCTCATGATGAGCGTGCTTGCCTCTTATTGCTCTATTTGGTGCTGCCACCACGAAGCATCGCGAAACATCGAATGGAATAGAAGAAAAATCAACAGGTATTAATAACCCATCATCATTTCTATGAACACTATATTTCTTGATCACGGGTCCTCCTTAGAAAATCTTCAACCTTTTGTATTTCTTCCTCAGTCATGAATGGATGACAAGGGAAAGAGATAATCTTATCATTAACTCTGTATTCAACAGTGTGACTCTCAGATCTCAAAGGATCCATATCCGAAACATGCTCTGGATAGTGAATTATAAACGGGATGCCTTCTTTAGTCATTTGTTTTGCAATTTGATCTCTATTCTCATATAAAACTGGGAATTGATGGAATACTGCTCCATCTTTCCAGTCTATGCCCTTAACAATCTGCAAATATCGTCCACATATCTCTCTTCTTCTATCATTTAACTTCTCAAAACCAGGAAGCTTAGCATTTACGACAGCAGACTGGAACTCATCCATTCTACTATTCACGCCGATCATCTCTACTTTGCCATTATTTTGGCCATAAAAGCGTAATTTTTTGAATACTTCCACATCGTTATTTGTGCAGATCATTCCTCCGTCGCCCATAGAGGCCAAAGGCTTTGTAGGGTAAAAACTAAAAACAGAATAATCTCCTGCCATTCCAGACCCAGACCCTGTTGATTGAGCACAGTCCTCTATGACAACATGATTCCTTTCCCTTGCATATTCCATGATTGGCTCCATATCACAATTGTTTCCAAATAAGTGAACAGGAATAATAATACCGTCCCAGACATCAGGAAGCTTGCTTGGGTCCATAGTCATGGATCGATCCACATCTACATAAAAAATGTTTTTTGTCACGTTTCTACATGCAATTGATGTGGGATACGCACCAAAATTTGGTATAATGACAGGAGTATTTGAGCTAGTTGCAAGATGCTTGACCAATATCATAATTGCATCAGTGCAATTCTTTACACCAACAGCATTCTTTACTCCGATATAAGAAGCAAAATCTTTCTCAAGCTTTTCCAACTGTTTCCCAAAAAGATAGTGCCCAGATGTTTTCACACCTTCAAGGCTAGCATCAATCTCCTCACTAAACATATCGTATTCAGCTTTTAAATCAACGAACTTCATTATTTTTCTCCAATAGGATACTTGTTGAATACCCTAACTGTTTATCATAATTTATAACGTGCTCTATCTTTATCTTGAATCCATTTTTATCAAATAGTTCAACTGCTTCCATTCTGTTTATGATCGATTGATAACTGGTTCCTCCATAAGAAGAATGTTTCGATAAGTGAGTAGGCTTATCATCGTGCCAAGTTTGACGATGTAATATGACCTTTCCCTTTGCTTTACTTAATATCCTCTCAAGAGCCAAAACAGGCTTTTCTAATACATCGATAAATGCATTCATAACAATAACGTCATATTCAGATATAAAACTATCGTCAGAGGATGAGTCATACACATCAAAAGAAATATAATTGTTTTGTGGGTGCATCTTCCTGGCCACATTGTCAATAATATGTGGCAAGTCTACACCAGTATAAAACCCCATCTTGTAAACTCTCGACAATTCCGCTGCTCCGCATCCAATGTCAAGTATCATAGAAGAAGAATTAGCAGAGGACATCATTAGATCATGCAGAACAGGAAAATGATCACTATTCTCTAATACAGGCCAAAGTTCTCCTTTGGCTCCCCTAATCATCTCAGACGGAGTAGTAGTATTATTATACCAACAGGTTGTCTTATCAATCTCCATGACTCTCTAGCTCCTCTAGAAATCTCTTCTTAAGACTTTCCATGTTATCCTGGATTGGTTTTGGGTGGGTTCCTTCAAACTTTCTTGTTCTTGATTCAATGCGAAACATTGGCTTGAATTCGTGAACACCATCAAAGATATCTTCGACAGACTGCTTGTCATCGTCGTCTCCGTTCACCCAGCTTAAATAAATTAAATCGAAATAGTGAGCAATGCATTTATCCATACTAACCTTCGATCTGTAATAGAATATTTTTTTTCTTACTTGTTCTGGAAAGACATACGAGTAGTGATACATTTGAACACCGTACTTATTCCAGAGGGTATCTGCATCTAGATGTTTTTCTGGCAGTGTTTTTATTCCCGGCTTGTGCTTTATTGTCGGAGGCCTATGAGTGAGCCAATCTGAGCCTGGGTATACTTTAAATATCCTGTGGAAGTTACCACTTAATTGCTCAAATCCCCCAATGTAATGATCGAAACCTCCATAGAAAGAGCAACTACGAACATCGACGGATGTATATTTCTCTTTCTCGAAGATCTCTATCATCTTCTCAATATCTTCGGCTTTCCATAGCTCATCAGAGTCAATCTGCCAAAGATAATCAATATCATCATTTAAATGCTGAATGTATGCGTTGCACTGCTCATCTTTCTCCGAAAACTGCCCATGAACAACTTTTATTTTATTATCGGGATCAGGAAAGTTCTGTAAAATATCATTAGTATTGTCCGTAGACGTAGTTCTTCCTTGCTCTTGCCAGAACTTAACTGGTCCTTCTGCAATCAAGATTTGCTCAGCATATGGATAAACACATTCCAAGCACTCTTTGAGAACGTAATCTCCCTCAAATACAATCATTCCAAATGCAATCTTCATTTAATAACCCTTGCTTTTCTTGAGGGCTTCGTAATATTCATCGCAAACTGATTTAAGGAATGGTGGAAGTGTGTGGTTAATGTTTCTTGTAAATCCATGTCTTGGCCCAACTTCATAATATTCCTTCTCGTGGTTTGCTTTAAAATCAGAAAAATGATAATAAATCAGATGTTGCTTTCTGTCTTCCCAAATAATCCCGTCATCAAGGTACTTGTGATACCTTAGATTCCACGGAGCTAAATGCCCTACTTTTTCATCAATTATAGCAACGGATTCTTCACCAAACAAGGGGGAAAATAATTCTAAGTATTTTTGGTCACCACACATTCCATGTGTAGAGTAGTATTTGTTGGTTACATCAAGTAAACAATTTTTCCAAAAATCAGAACAAGAGTATCCCTTAAGATCTTTTCTAAAATACACAATTCCAACATTGTACTCTCCAACTGCTGATACATACGGAATCCTGTGTCTTACAAGTCCGATGCTCTTATCGCCAATCTCGTCAAAAACGATTTGCCAATCATTGTAAAAGTATATATCTGGGTCGATGTATAAAACCTCATCGACATCTTCTTGGTCAAGAACCCACCAAGTAAAATAAGCACTCAGGCACCAAAAAAACTGAACCTTCTTAGGTTCGCAATTTGTCTTGTGTCCAACATTTATTGCTTCGTAAGAAGGTTCATTATTTTTTGCTATCTTAAGATCTTCGTCTTGTTCAAGAAGATCCTCAAGCGAAACAGGAATTATCTTTTCCCTATTTAAATCTTTAAGTTTTTCGTATGATTCTGTATCCGAACATAAATAAAATAATCTAAAATCGTCATTATGTTTTATGAGAGAATCATAAAGAGCCAAGCCACGATGAAGAAAATTTATGTCTGATGTTGTACAAAAACATTTCACGATTTTTTAGATTTAGAATACGCCTTTTGGTGTTTTTTGAAAATATCGATTTCTTCTTTTCTCTTCCAGCCTTCATTTTCTTTATTAGTAGAAACGCCTTTAGGGTTAAAGAAATATAGACCCAACACTTCGTTGATCTTTTTAAACTTTGATCCACCAATGGCACACCTGGTAAAGAAGTCCCAATCTCCTGCTGATTTATAGTTTGCATCAAAGAGTCCGTGCTTTTCATGCATTGACTTCTTCCACATTGGGTTGTTGTGTGGCAAATTACCCCTAAGCATCCCTTCTACAGAGAATTGCTCAAAGTTGTATCTTTGGCCATTAGAAGAATTCTCTTCAAACACTTCATTTCCCACATGTGTAATAAAGGAATCAGCATAAGCTAACTCAATATCTTCGTTGGTATAAAGAGTTAGAGCGTGCTTCTCTAACGAATTAGGAGCTTTTCTATCATCAAGATTAGCATTAGTAAGGTACTCACCAGTTGCCATTTCTACACCAATATTCCAAGTTCCATAGATGCCAGGATCTTCATCCAGCTTCTTATAAACAATGTTATCAGGGTATTTCTCCATATATTCTTTGATTACTTCTTCTTCGTTTCCTGGAGAGTTTGCATTTATCAAGATTAACTCACACTTTTCTTTAAAAATAGTCTGTCGAGTCATATCCTCAAGAAACGGGCGAATAAATTCATCTCCATCGTATACTGATGTCAAGATAGAGATCTTTGGAAGATCTTCTGTTTTAATCTTTACATCTTCAACTTCTCCGCCAATAATTGAATTTACAAATTCATCATATTGTTCGTCTTCATTGAAATACTTGTGTAGGTATTTTT
>MDSV01216012.1_pt1 | contig 10773 bp, 11 predicted proteins | sample 810851 | NCBI WGS metagenome assembly MDSV01 (sample SAMN05326640, study PRJNA326480) | marine metagenome | isolation source: seawater | place: Atlantic Ocean: North East | collected 2012 | reverse complement strand
TTAAAGTAATTTTCAATTTTAAAACCATTTGCTCTTATATTTCCAATATCTATAAGTATTCCAAGTTTTTCTAAACCTTTTATTTTAAGTAAGCTTTTTAATTTTTCAATAGGCAAGTCAGTTTCAATACATATCTTAGATTTTGGTGAAAGCTTAGATAAAATAATCTTAAGATTTTTTATCGCAGTTATTTTTTGTTTTTTATTGTTAAATCTTGCTCTTTCCTCTATAGGAAAAGAAATTCTCGGTAATTTAAAATTCTTTTGTAAGAAAAGTATTTTTTTCAACAACCAATATAAATCTAATTTTGAAATTGTATGTAGTGGGTTATCCATAATTAAATCCATCGAAATCGATGAAATAACAATTTTTTTTTGAGCTAAATTATTTTTTATTATTTTTAAAAATTCATCATTGAATATTGGATTAGAAAAATCTGAAATTATCCACTCTATACCAGTGAAATTAAATTTCTTTGATAAATTGATTTCATTTTGCCAATTGTCTATTGGAAAATATTGAAAATGGCTTCCTATTTTTTTTGATAATCTTCCAATCACAAAAGAAAAATAAATTTTGTTATTTTTTTTCATTTTTAAGTCTTAATGCTAATTTTAAAGAATTTATACCATTTAATAAATCAAATTTCTTATCTACTCTCTTTTTATTTTTTACACAACTTATGAAATACTTAATTTGTTTTTTGAAAATTTTATTTCTATCAAACTCAAATTTAAAAATCTTTTTTTTATTTTTTTTAAAAAGTTCTACGATTCCAGTATTCAAGTCAGCTTCAATCTTTCCGTCTTTTCCTATCATTAGAATTTTTCTATTTTTCGGTTTTTCAAAAAAATTTAAATGAATTGAACATAATGTATTTTTATTATTTTTTTTGAGACTTAAATTTGCAACTACAGTATCTTCAACATTGATTTTTAAATCTGAGATTTTCTCATAAAAAGAATTTAAAATTTTAAGTTTATAATCTGGAAATAAGTATAAAATATAATCTAATTCATGAATTTGACATAAAATTACTCCGCCCCCTAAATCCTTTCTGGCAGCATAGGAAATTCTATAATCTTCATAAGGATGAAAATCATTTATGTGTTCTCCGTGATGAACAAAAACATTATATATTTGTCCGATAGAGTTTTTTTCTAAGATTTTTTTGACCTTATTGATTATTGGGTTAAATTTAAGTTGATAACCCATCATATGTACAATTTTTTTTTTCTTTAATATTAGATTTTTTAGGCTGCTAATATTTTTTAAACTAGAGCCTAAAGGTTTCTCAACAAATACATTGATATTATTTTTGATAAGCCAAATTGCTTCATCTATGTGGTACTTAGAGGGAGTGCAAATAAAGGCAGCATCTATTTTTGTATTTAGACTTTTAATTTGACCTAAATTTTTTAAGTATTTTAATTTATATTTTTTTTTAATATCTTTTTTAATAACAAGATTTTTATTACTTAATGCAGGGGTAATAAATTTTTTTCTTAAAACAAAAAAGTTGAAATTTTTATTGATTGAGTGCAAATTTCTTAAGTGCCTTTGTCCAATGGACCCAAGCCCTAGTATTAGAATATTCATTATAGGTTTGATTTATACATATTTTAGTATAATGTTCAATAATTGAACAATATAATAATATGACTAATTATTCGTCGTTTTTCACAAAAAATTTAGTTAAATGTTTGAAAAGCTTTATTCCGAATTACACCTTTAAAAGAATTAATTTTAAATCAAAATCGAAAAAAAAATTTGATCCAGTAACAGTTTTTGATCTAAAAATTGAAAAAAAATTGCACAATTTAATTCTTAACAAATATCCTAATTCAAATTTTATTGGCGAGGAATCAATCAATAAAAATAAAAGGAATAAAGATTTTTTAACATGGGTTGTAGATCCTATTGATGGTACAAAAAATTTTTTAATTGGATCTCCAGTATGGAGTAACTTGGTTGGTCTTTGCATTGGTAAAAAACCTTTATTTGGGCTGGCATTTTTTCCAATATTGAAAAGATATTATTTTTCAGATTCAAAAAAAACTTATTTATTTAAGAACCTTAAAAATAAGTCGACTTTAAAATCTTCACGAAAAAAAGATCTTAAAAATTCTATAATTGTTACCAATACAATCAATACAATTAAAAAAAAAAAAATTTTAAATTTTTTTCTCAAACATAAGGGACTTTTTAAAATATCTAATCTTGACGCTTTAAATTACTGTTTGTTAGCTGAAGGAAAGATTGATGTAATTGTGGAGTCAAAGGTAAAAAAAGTTGATATAATTCCATTGATACCCATTATCGAAAATTCTGGAGGCAAAATAAGCAACTGGAGAGGAGAAAGTGATATCAGCAAAGGAGATATTTTAGTTTCTTCTAATGGTATTCTTCATACAAAAATGATATCAAAATTGAAAAAAATTTAAAATAATGAAAAAATATATTGAAAAACACTTTATTGAAAGTTCTCAAGTAATAAATAAACTGATAGGTCACCAAAAAGAGATTGCAAATATTGTAAAACTAATTCTTAAATGTAAAAAAGATAAAAATAAAATATTAGTGGCTGGAAACGGTGGGTCTAGTGCCGATGCCGAACATTTTACTGGTGAACTTATTTGTACATTTAATAATAGAAAGAGAAAATCAATCGCAGCAATATGCTTATCAAATCACCCAGCAGCTATTACCGCATGGTCTAACGATTTTGGCTACGACACATATTTTGAAAGACAAGTTGACTCTGTGGGTCTTAAAAATGATATTTTAATTCTTCTCTCAACTGGAGGAGGTGATAAAAATTCATCAATGAACCTTGTACATGCTGCTAGATTAGCAAAAAAAAGAGGATTAAAAGTAATTTCTTTAGTTGGAAAATCAGGGGGAATTTTGAAAAATATTTCTGATATAAAAATTGTTGTTAAAAGCAAAATGACTTCTTATATACAAGAAGCCCATATGTCTATTTTACATTGTATATGTGAATGTTTAGATAAAGAGTTAAAATAAAATTTTATGAAAAAGGATAATATCAAAGTATTTGTTGATGGTCCCGAAATTTCAGAAATTAATAAATTTCTTAATTTAGATGGATTTACATTTAATCCTAGTTTATTTCAAAAACTAGGAGCAAAAGATTATTTAGGTTTCACAAAAGAAATCTTAGCTGAGACAAAAAATAAACCTGTTTCAATCGAAGTTTTTGCAGACGACGAAGAAAATTGTTTTAATCAAGCAAAAAAAATTGCCAGTCTTAGTAAAAATATTTATGTTAAAATACCAATCACTTACACAAATGGAAATTCTACAAAAAATTTGATCAAAAAGTTATCTAGTGAGGGGATACTTTTAAATATCACAGCAATTTTTACATTAGATCAAGTAAAAGAGATCAGTTCATCACTCGAAGATAAAAGCCATATATTGTCTATTTTCTCTGGCAGGCTGTATGATATTGGCGTTGACGCCTATGAAGTATTTAAAGATATCTGTTCATTTGCACACAATAACACTAAATGCCAAACTTTGTGGGCTAGTTGTAGAATGGCTTATGATTTAAAATCTGCAGAAAAAGGAGGGGGTGACATTATAACAATGACACCACAGTTTATAAAAAAATTAAAACTTTTTGGTAAAAACCCATGCGAATACTCATTAGATACAGTTAAAGGGTTTTTTAATGATGCTAAAAAAGCAGGATATAAAATTTAATTTCATTAATGATAATTATAAGAACACCTTACAGGATACCATTAGCTGGGGGAGGCACAGACCTTGATTTTTACTATAAAAAAAAAGGTGGTCTTTTTATTTCTGGAACATTTAACCAATATATATTCGTTAGTCTTTTGCAAAGACCTATCGATAGTAAAATTTCAATCCAGACTTTTAATACGCAAATTTTAGACGATGTTCACAAAGTAAAAAATAAAATAGTAAGAGAAACATTAAATTATTTTAAAATAAAAAAAAAAATTCAAATAGGAACTTTTTCAACTTTACCATCTAGTTCGGGCTTGGGCTCCTCAAGTTCCCTTACAGTTGGTTTAGTAAATGGCATCTTAAAATTATTAAATAATAAAAAAAAAATAAAAAAGAAATAGCGAAAATTGCTTTTAAAATTGAAAGAATGCGCCTAGGTCTCAAAGGAGGTTGGCAAGACCAAATAATGGCATCTTTTGGAGGTTTAAATAAAGTTAGAATTAAAAAAAATGGCCAATTTAAAGTTCAAAAAATAAATATAAAAAAAACTATTTTGAAAAAAATAGAAAAATATTTTTTTCTTATATACACTGATAAGACTCGAAATTCCTCCGTAATAATTAATTCACAGAAAAAAAATCTTAACAACACAATAAATATTTACGATAGAATAAAAAATCTTGTTGATGAATTTGAAAAAGCATTACAAAAAGGAAATTCTATTCAGATCGGGAAAATTTTTAATGAACAGTGGAACTTAAAAAAAAAACTTTCACCGAATATCTCAAGTTCTGAAATAAATAAATTTTACGAAAAACTTATGTTGTCAAATAATTTTGTAGGTGGAAAACTTATTGGTGCGGGTGGAGGTGGATTTTTTTTAATGGTTTCAAAAAATCCAAATAAAACAATGAGTTTTTTAAATAAAAATAATTTTAATTTCTTAAAGCTTAGATTCACGAGTAGCGGAACGTCTCAAATAGTTAATAGTAATGTTTGAGGATATCTTTTTTTTTATTTAATTTTAAAAAATTCTGTGCTTTTTTAAAATCATCAATAGAGTCAATATCACAAAAATAATCTTTTATGAGAATAGGAAGAACTTTATTACCAAATAATTTATTTTTAATAATATTTCTAGTCTTATAAATATCAATTACGCAATTACAGATGTAAGTCTTTGGAAAAAATTGTCTTGGTCTAAACCACTTGTCAAGGGCAAAGTCTTTTTTTGGAATTGCACATAATAAATTATTTTCTATTCTACAATACCTGTATGCTGTATTTGACATTTCACTAACAGTTCTTAAAGAAGAGCATTTATTCTTTACCCTCTTAAATCTTTTTATAGAACTATCTAGTGTACTTAATTTTCTGAAGGGAGAGGTGGGTCTCAAATGAACAAAGTATTCTGGTAAATTTTTTTTAAGTTTAATTTGATTATTAATAAATTCTTTAAAAACCGAAAGTTCACTAGAATTATTTCGAGAAACTTTTTTTGATCTATAATGAATATTTTTACACCCATGTTTTTTTGCTATTTTAATGTATTTTTTTGAGTCTGATGAGAAGATCGTTTTAGAAATACTTTTACTTTTTAGAGCAACATTAATACTATAGGCAATTATGGGTAATTTGCCCAATTTTTTTATATTCTTATCTTTTAATCCTTTTGAACCAGATCTTGCAGGTATAAATGCCCAAAATTCATTTTTAAATTGCATTATAAGTAATAATTCTCTGGAGTTTGATATTTTATGTTCAAATTATGAACATAATATAATATAACATTTATTTAATAACAAGTTTTAAAATTAAGAATATCGTTGAACCAAGAAAAAAATGAAAAATATTACAATAATCTCTGAAATTGGTATAAATCATAATGGAGATTTAGACTTAACTAAAAAAATGATAAAAGCATCTAAAGAATGCGGTGCTGATTTAGTAAAGTTCCAAAAAAGAGATATTAATATAGTTTACGATCAAGAAACTCTTAACTCTAAAAGAGAAAGTCCCTGGGGTTCAACCACTAGGGAGCAAAAATTGGGTTTAGAATTTGAAAAAAAAGAATACGATTTAATTGAAAAATTTTGTAAAGAAGTTGAAATTGATTGGTTTGCATCAGCTTGGGATTTGAAAAGTTTAAAATTTTTGAGGTCATATAATAAAAAATTTAATAAAATTGCCTCTGCTATGATTGTCGATTTACCTTTTCTTGAAGAAGTAGCAAAAGAAAAAAAACATACATTTATAAGTACAGGAATGTGTTCATTCAAAGATATTGACAAAGCAGTTGAAATATTTAAAAAAAATAATTGCCCTTTTGAATTAATGCATTGTATTTCTGCCTATCCTTTTGATGACACTAAGGCAAATTTAAATATGATTGAGGTACTCAGAAAAAGATATAATTGTGATGTAGGTTATAGTGGACATGAAAAAGGTGGACAAGCTATAAGTTTTGCAGCTACCGCACTTGGTATTACTTCACTAGAGAGACATTTTACTTTAGATCGAACAACTTATGGTAGTGATCAAGCTGCTTCAATCACACCTCAAGGATTTAAACATCTTATTACAGGAGTAAGAGTAATTGAAAAAGCCATAAAAGGATCAACAGAAAAAAAAATCATTCCTGAAGAAATCGCTGTAGCAAAAAAATTAAGAGCTCATATTAAATAAATGAGATTAAAAAAATTATTTAAAATTTTTTTATTTTCAACATTTCAGTTTTTAATTCCCAAAAAAAAATTTGTTATTTTTGATTTCGTTAATTTAAGATTTCTTTATAAATATATTAATAAGAATGACATTGAAGTCGTGTATATGAGAGGCGAAAAAGTAAATATTTATATACTTATTAAAACTTTTTTATCAGGATTTTCATCGAAAAAGTATTTTGAAAATTATATAAACGCTATTGAACCTGAATTTTGTATTACTTTCTCAGATAACAGTAAAATTTTTTACGAATTAGAATTAAAAAAAAAAATAAAAAAAATTGCAATTCAAAATTCCTGGCGTAATCCTCAAGATGATTCATTTCTAAGTATAAAAAAAGAGCTAAATAAAAAATTATATTGTGATTATCTTTTTGTTTTTAACGAAGAAATTGGAAAAAAATATTCCAATATTATAGAGTCAAAAATACTAACTGTCGGTTCATTTAAGTCTAATTGTACTCTTTTGAAAAATAATGAAAAATCAAAATATGATCTTTTATATATCTCCAGTTATAATGATGGAAATAAATTAGTTAATAATACCGATATGACTGTGAGCACTTATCACAGACACCAGCCTGATTTACTTAAAGGAATTAATTCGTATGTAACAAGCTATGATAAAAAACTATTTGTTTACGGAAAAAAAGAAGATCCTAATGAAGTAATTAATGAAGATAAGTATTTTAAAAAATATTTATTAAAAAACTATATTTACATAAAGAATGACAGATTAAAATCTATAGAAATAATCGACGACTCAAGTATTATTTTAACAATAAATTCTACATTAGGTTATGAAGCTCTTTCTAGGGGTAAAAAAGTAATATTTTTCGATATATTGCCTAAAGTAGGAAAAGCAAAATATACAAAATTTGGCTGGCCTTATGATTATGGTAGTGAGGGTTTGTTCTGGACAAATAAATTTGATGAAAATTCGGTGTTAAATATAATTAATAAAGTCGAAAAACTAAGCTTTAGCGAATGGAATGAAAAAGTTGCTCAAATATCAAGTTCTTTAATGAAAAAAGATTTAGATAATTCAAAATTTAATCGAATTATAGGCAACTAAGATCTTGATTATTATTAAGTAAGTAGTATGTTCATTTAATGAACAAAGATAACAAAGATCTTGAAAATGAGTTTAACGTTTTAAGATTTATAGACAAAAAACCAAACACAAATCAAAGAGAGATTGCAAAAAACCTAGGTCTTAGCTTAGGAAAACTTAATTATTGTTTACAACAACTTAAGAAAAAAGGGTTAGTTAAAATTGATAACTTTAAAAAAAACGAGAATAAATCTGGCTATTTTTATCTCTTAACCCCAAGAGGTATATTAGAAAAAACAAAGATTACTTTAAGTTTCATGAAAAGAAAAATGAAAGAGTACGACGAACTTAAAAAAGAAATTAAAACTAAGTAAGAATTAGCGTGCTTAATATTCTACGATCTGCATATTCAATTCTAGATAATAAATTTAAAACAAAACTTAATATTTTATACTTTATCTTTTTTGTTTCAATGATATTTGAAAGTCTTAGCGTTGGAATGTTTATACCGATTTTAAATAATTTTTCTGGAGTTGACTCAAATTTTACTCAATACATTCCAGATTTTATACTTCCAGATAGTCAAAAAAATAATATTATTTATTTATTTTTATTACTTGGATTAATTTTTACAGTGAAAACAATTTTTCTAACATATAGTTCTTACGAAAAAGAAAAATTTGCATTTCAATTAAGTAATTTCTTGTCAAAGAAACTTCATTATATTTATCTTAAAAAAAATTTTAATTTTCACACAAAAAATAATTCTTCAGCTTTAATAAGAGATATAAATGATGTAAAATTTGGAATACATTTTTTTAATGGAATAACACAGCTTGTTTCAGAGATTTTAATTTTAATTGGCATTGTTGCTTTAGTAATGATCTATAATCCAATATCTACTATTATAATTACCTCTTCAATTGGTTTTATGGGATTTATTTTTTATAAAACTGTGCAATCACAAGCAAAAAAATGGGGTGAAATTAGACAAAAATTTGAAGAAAAAAGATTTTTTTACTTACAACTAGGTTTTAACGAAATTAAAAATATTAAACTATCAAATAAAGAAAAGCACTTTAACGAAATATTTTCAGCAAGTCATTCTCACAACGTAAAAGCAAACTTTAAAAATTTTTTTGTAATGTCGTTGCCAAAATATTGGTTAGAATGGTTAACATTAGTTGTAATTATTTCATTTATATTTTTTTTGATTAAATTAGGTTTAGAATTGAATACAATCTTACCGCAAATCGGAGTATATGCAGTTGCAGCTTATAGAATTGTGCCTGCAATAACACGTATTATGAATGCAATACAAGCCATGAGATATGGCAGCCCTGCAATATTTAAATTGAAAGAAAACTTAGATCAAAAAGAGATCTCCAGTCAGCAAATTAACAATGTTAATATCGAGTTTGAAAAAAAACTTGTTCTTAAAAATATAAACTTTTCATTTAATTCTGATCAAAATAAGATTTTTGAAAACCTTAATCTTGAGTTAGTGCCTGGTTCTTTTAATGGGATAATTGGAAAGAGTGGAGCTGGTAAAAGTACGTTGATAAATATTTTATCTGGTTTGATAAAGCCCACTTCAGGTGAGATATTAGCTGATAATTTAAGCATATTTAAAAATTTAAAATCATGGCAAAGTAAGATTGGTTATGTTCCGCAAAACGTATCTTTAAGTGATTTATCAATAAGGGAAAATATCGCATTTGGAGAAGATGTAGGCTCCATTAATGAAAAGAGAGTAAAAGAAGCTATTTCTCTAACTCAATTAAATAACTTTATCTCTTATTTAAGAGAGGGAATTGATACAAAAATTGGTGAATTTGGATCACAAATTTCGGGCGGACAGAAACAAAGAATAGGTATTGCTAGAGCTCTATATAAGATACCTCAAATTTTAATTTTGGACGAGTCTACAAACTCACTAGATGAAAAAACTGAGAAAGAAATTTTAAATGATATCTTAAAATTAAAAAAAAATAACATTACGTTAATTAATATATCACACAATAATAATAGTTTATCTATTTGTGATAATATTTTTGAGATAAAGAATAAACAGATTTTTAAATTATGAAATTAAATTTTTTGGCGATAATCCCAGCTAGAGGTGGTTCAAAAGAAATTAAAAACAAAAACTTAGTAAAAATAAATAATAAGCCATTAGTAAGTTATTCAATAGAATCAGCAAAGAATTCTAAATATATTAACAAGATTGTAGTTACTACGGATAACAAGAAAATTATGGATACTTCAAAAAAATTTGGTGCAGAAATCATAGTGAGACCAAAGCACCTTTCTAATGACAAAGCATCAATCGAGGATGCAGTTATGCATACTCTCAAAAAATTAAAAAATAAAAACTATGATCCTGATTATATAATTTTACTACAACCAACATCACCTCTTAGAAAAAAAAATGAAATTGATAAAGTTATTGAAAAACTGCTTAAAGCTAAAGCTGACAGCATTTTTACCTCCGTTTCATTACATCCAGCGATGTGGAAGTGGAAGAAAAAATATACGAAACCAATATTAAACAAACAATTTAATAACCCAGTTCATGTAATTGATAGACAGAAGCTACCCGAAACTTTAATTGCTAATGGTTCAATTTATGTAACAAAAAAAGAAACATTTAAAAAGTCTAGAAGTAGAGTAGGCGGAAAAGTAACTTCATATATAATGGAGCCATTAACACTTATTGAAATAGATAGTAAACAAGATTTAGAAACACTAAAAATTATATTAAATCAATCAACGATAAAAAAATTAAATTTAATAACCCCCAAAAATGTTAAAAAAAAAAATTTATCTAAGTAAAATAGAAAAAGGTAAATTATTTTTAGATCCTTTAAATAAGAACAAAAGTAAAAAAAATCAGATTAAATTAAGTACGATAAATTCCTTAAATGAACAAAAAAAACATTCAAAGTTTTGTGAAAAAATCGTTATAAAAATTATTGAAAATTACTTTAAAGATTATAATAAAAATTTCAAAAAAAAAAAAAGTTTACATTTTTTTACTATTCTCTATAAGCCTATTGTAACTCATATAGTTGAGTCTTTATATTTTAAATATATTTTTTTAAAAAAAATTGGTAAAAAAAAATTTTCTATTGAAAAATGTAATATTTCCAACATTAAAAAAATTGATATTATAAGTTTCTCTAAATTTTTGAGAATGTCAAAAAACCTCAATAACGCCATGATTTCAGATATCGCGGGTAAAATTAACATAGATTACTTTTCGAGCTTTCATTA
>MDSV01206328.1_pt1 | contig 10774 bp, 10 predicted proteins | sample 810851 | NCBI WGS metagenome assembly MDSV01 (sample SAMN05326640, study PRJNA326480) | marine metagenome | isolation source: seawater | place: Atlantic Ocean: North East | collected 2012 | reverse complement strand
TTCAAAAGCAAAAGTTGCTGCTTTTATATTTGTAATAAATTTATTTGATTTAGGAGGATCTGATAATTTAATTAAAAAAAATTATAAAGTTGAAAATTTAATTGAATTTCCTGGACACTAATCAAATTTAAAGTCTTTAATATTTGTTGTTTCATATTTCTCAAATGGCATATGTATCCATGGTGAGCTCTCTAAATAATCAACAGAATAATTGGGTTTAAATTTTGATGTTGACTTATGCCATATCACAGCTGTTTTAATTTTATCTTCCAAATAAAAACCATAAAATAATTCTAACCATTTAATACTTTTGGTGAGTGTTTTGCCAGAATCAGCTAAATCATCCACAAGTAAAATGTGAGATCCTAGGTTGGGAGTTGTTTTGGCCAAATCTCTTGAGAATGTAAATTGTCCTTGTTGATTTTTTATATCATTACTGTTTCCATGATATGACTCGACAGATAAAATTGCTAAAGGAACATCAAATAATCTACTGAACACATCTCCAACCCTCAAGCCTCCTTTGGCAATACAAATTATTTGATTAAATTTACAACCATCATTATAAATTTTCTTTGCAAGTTGCTCTATTTTTTTATGATAATCATCCCATGAAATATAAATATCTTTCATAAATAAACATTTATTCAAAAGATCAATTTCTATCAAGAATTAAACTGTTAAGTATCTCTTTCGTTGTGGATATAATTTAATTATAGTGTTTTTAATACCCTAATTTCTCTTTTTATTAAGCAAAATTAAATAAATTATTGCCCAAAAAAACTTATCCACAGGCCACATATTGATTTGAAATTAATTTTTATGCTTATAACTTAAAAAATAATGAGAATTGAAGAAGAATTAAAATTAGATTATTCAGACGTTTTATTCAGACCCAAAAGAAGTACTTTGAAAAGTCGTAAAGACGTAAATCTATTAAGAACATATAGATTTAAGTATAGCAAAAATGAGTGGTCAGGAATTCCTATAATGGCAGCAAATATGGATGGGGTTGGAGAATTAAGTATTGCTGAGAAATTAAATGATCATGATATGATAACATGTTTAACGAAACAACATGATATAAAAAAAATTAAACAAAATAAAAATATTAAAAAAATATACCCAAATATTGCCCTTAGTGTAGGCATAAAAAAAGAAGATTTTCAAAATTTAGATAAGGTTTTAAAAGAATTTAGTTTTTTTAAATTTATTTGTATTGATGTTGCTAATGGATACTCAGAACATTTTACTAATTTTGTTAAATCAGTAAGAGATAAATATCCAACTAAAACAATAATTGCAGGCAACGTCGTAACAGCAGATATGGCTCAAGAACTAGTTCTTAGCGGAGCTGACATTGTAAAAGTTGGAATTGGACCAGGAAGTGTTTGCACAACAAGAATTCAAACAGGTGTGGGTTACCCACAATTGAGCGCAGTAATAGAATGTGCTGATGCTGCACATGGGCTTGGTGCTCATGTAATTGCAGATGGTGGGTGTACTTGTCCGGGTGATGTTGCAAAAGGATTTGGTGCAGGTGCAGATTTTGTAATGCTAGGTGGAATGTTAGCTGGTCATGATGAGGGAAATGGTAAATTGGTTAAAATTAATGGCTCTAAGTTTATTGAGTTTTATGGTTCAAGCTCTGAAGTGGCTAATAAAAAACATTACGGAGGTCTTGCCGATTATCGTAGCAGTGAAGGAAGGACTGTAAGAGTAAAATACAGAGGTAAAATAAATGATACTGTTTTAAATATTCTTGGTGGGGTGAGAAGTAGCTGCACTTATGTAGGAGCACCATCATTAAAACAACTAAGTAAATGCACAACGTTTGTAAGAGTATCCAGTCAATTTAACGACACTTTTTTAAAATAATATTTTTTTCTTGAATTAATTATTTTTTATACTAATAAAGTTACATGGACTTTTTAAAAGGTAACTACAAGGTTAAAAAAAAAATTAAAACAAAAAAATTGACTAAGGAAGAAGAGCTCGAGAAAACTTTTGAAGAAAATGCTAAGAAAAGAATTGGTGGTAGCATGGTCTATGTTTCGAAAAAAAAGGTAAATTGGGATTTAGAAGAATAGAATCAAAAATTGTTTTTCGAAAATTTACAAAATAAACTAAGCAAAATAACAAATACTTCTCTTACAGAAGAAATTTATAAAAATATTTTAAGAAATAGCAAAATTTCAAAAAAACATTTATCTATAAAAAACTTTAGAGGTAAAAATTTTAATAATTCTAAAGTAGCTTTGATTGTTGCCGGAGGTCCCAGCTTAAGAAAAAACGATTTCAGAGAAACTATAATTAAATTTAGAGAAAAATTCTATATAATCTGTGCAGATGGAACATTATATTATTTATTAGAAAAAAAAATAATTCCCGATTTGGTTGTAACCTTAGATCCTCACAAAAAAAGAATAGTAAGATGGTTTGGTGATAAAAAATTATCCAAAAAAGATATAGCAAAAGATGATTACTATAGGAGGCAGGACATAGACCTAAAATTTAGAAATGAAGTTATTACAAATAAAAAAATTCTAAAATATACAAATAAATATGGAAAAATTTTGAATATTGCTCCATGCACATCTTCTAGTAAATCTGTAGTTAATAGATTAGTAGAAATGAAATCTAAATTATATTGGTGGAACCCGTTTTTAGATAATCCTCAAAAAAAGAATAGCTTAACTAAAAAAATATACAAAATAAATAAGCTACCAATAATTAATAGTATTGGAAATGTCGGGTCTGCTTGCTGGGTAATGGCAGAAAGTGTATTTAATTTTAGAAAAATTGCATTAATAGGTATGGATAATGGGTATTATATAGATACCCCTATTAAAGCTACACAATATTATGATATTTTAACTAAAACATTTGGAAAAAAAAATATAAAAAAATTTTATAAAAAAATATACAATAAAAAACTTAAAAAATATTTTTACACAGATCATGTATACTTTTGGTACAAAAGTATTTTCCTCGATGCGGTAAAAAGCTCAACATCAAGAACTTTTAATTGCACTGAAGGTGGCATAATTTTTGAAAAACCAATTATAACAATAAAATTCAAAGATTTTTGCAAAACTGAGCTAACTAAATAGATTTACATAAAATTCAAATCTTATATATAATACCAGTTATGGCAAAAGTATTATTTATAAACCCCACTGTTAGAGAAGAAGAAGAGCCAAAACACATTCCAATGGGTATAGCTCAACTAGCATCAATGGCAATCAATGCTGGGCATGATGTTCAAATTTATGACCAAAATGCCTGGAGGCAAGATGATGAAGTTGTTAGAGATATAATTAGTTCTGATAATTGGGATTTAATTGGAATTGGTGGAATTACAACAGCTTATGCTTCAATTAAAAAAACTGTTAAAATGTGTAAGGCTTGCTCGCCAAAAAGTCTTATTTGTTTAGGTGGTGGAGTATTAACATCTATACCAAAAGAAGTGATGTCTTGGCTACCAGAAATAGATTTTGGTTTTGTCGGTGAGTCTTACCAAACTATTGTTGATGTTTTAGATGCTCTAGATACTAAAAATTATGACCTTAAGAATGTTGATGGACTTATATTAAGAGGAGATAATAATAAAATTATTTTTACTAATCAGAGAAAGCTTTTACACAACTTGGATTTATTACCTTATCCTGCATACGATTTATTTCCTTTCGAAGAGGTATATTTTAAAAATAGTGCAATGATGTATTCAGAAGAAGGAATGATGGCTACTAGAAGGATGGATATAAATGGAAGTCTTGGGTGTTCGTTAGTATGCAAGTTTTGTTACCACTTAGGTATCACTGGTGATATGAGATATGAAAAAAATAAATCTGGTGAAGTAGAGAATGTTTCATTCGATAAAGAAGGAAATTATACAAGAAATATAAGGTTTCACAGTCCAGACTACATAATTAATCAAGCAGTTTATTTGAAAAAAAAATATGATGTTAATTTCATATATTTTTTAGATGAAAATTTTATGACTATGGACGTTTATTCTAAAAGAACTTGGTTGAGAGATATATGTAAAGGATGGAAAGAAGCAGGCTTAGTTCCAAAGAAAAAGAAAGATGGAACTTGGGACGGTGTTTATTGGTCTGGAACCAGTCATGCAACACTTTGTAACCCAGAAGTATTAGAAATGATGGCGAAACATGGTTGCTCTCATTTAGTTTATGGTTACGAACATTTTGACGATAGAATTTTAAAAACCATTGGAAAAGGATCAAATAGAAAAACAAATATAAGAAGTTTTTTCTGGACATTAAAAGCAGGCATAAGACCTATACCAAATCAAATTATTGGATTTCCAAACGAAGATTTTGACTCATTAAGAATGCAGATGAAAGCTTGGGATGATCTTGGCATTGTAACTAAACCACATTTTGCAACAGCTTACCCGGGTTCACTTTGGTTTACTGAATATAGAGATGAAATATTAAATCAATATAAAGGCCAAGGAAAAAAATTAGGCCTTCATGATGACTTAGAGGCATATGTTATAGATCTTGGAGACGCATCAAGGGTTTCAAGCGTGATATCAAAAAACTTTAATGCCGTTGAATTGGTAGGTCTTAGAGAAATGATGATGCACAAACAATATGATAAAATTGATCAATACGAGCAGGAATGGAGAAAAAAACACAATATTAAAGATGGAGAACCATCAACGCTAATAAAAGATAAAATTAGTAAATTTAGAAAAATTGAAGTAGCTTAATTAATTTTTAAGATAATTCTTCGCAATTTTAAAATCTTCCAAAGTGTCCAAATCTATAGATGATTTTTCATCCATCTCGAAAAATATTGTTTTATTTGTGTAAAAATTATTCAAATTTTGATATTTTGAAATATATAAACCACCATTTGGAAGATATACTTTTCTATTATCTTGTCTTCTTAATAAGTTTTTTTGATCAAAAGCAAATTTAACATATTTTTTATTTTTTTTTAAAATCCAAAAATTTTTTTTATTTATTTCTTTAACAGAGATTAGTGTTTTACAAATATTTATATTTTTTTGAAAAAGTCTAATTGCATTGTCTATATGACGATAGTTTCTAAAAGGAGATGTTCCTTGCAAAAGTACAAATAAGTCAAACTTGTAATTATTTTGATTAAGCCATGACATAGAATGTTTTATAACGTCATATATTGAACTATTGTCTTTAGAGTATTTTGCTGGTCTAACAAATGGGGCATGAATTTTATACTTATGAGAAATATTTATAATTTCTTTAGAATCTGTGCTCAACATGCAGTGATCTATAAGTTTAGATTTTTTTGCTGCCTTAAATGTCCATTCTATAGATTTTTTTTTACCTAACTTAAGCAAATGTTTATTTTTTAAACCTTTGGAATTTTTTCTAGCAACTATAAGACCTAGAACTTTAAGTTTTTTCACTTATTTAATTTTGACTTGAGAAAAATTTTTTACAAACTCTATTTTAAGAATTCCTTCAATTACAGCGGAAAATAAAATAGTAGATACCAAAGTATTACCAAAAAAAGGTAGGGCAAGTATATAGCAACTTAAAAATCCACTTAAACTGTAACCATATGAACCACCCAACCAAACTCCGAAATTACTTACCAAGAAAAATATTACAGCACCTATAAATGCACCAAAAATTCTAAAAAGAATTGATTTATTAAAAAACTTAGAAATTAATCCAATTAAAATTACACTACCAGATGTAAACAACATTGTAGAATGAAAGCCAATAATTAGATCTGTAAATAATAATGCTAGAACAACTACAGGAATATACCTAATTCCAAGAACTACAGGAATATAGAAACTTAAAGCTATCAGACTTGTAAAATTTGGGGGATGAGGAACAAACCTGCTGGCGGACAATACGATTAAAACACCAAGTACAATTTTAAGATAATGCATTAACAAATTTATCATTTAAATTTTTACACTACAACTATTTAATATTTTATTCCAAATTTTATAGCTCTGTTTTCCTGATTGTAGCCATGTGGTCTCTGATAAGTTTCATCAAAAGCATTAGTAATTTTAATAAAAAAATTACTATTTGGTAATTTTTTTGTAACCATAATATCAATTGTATCTGTACTATCCATTTCTATGGTACTAAAATTTGAAGCATGTGTATCAAAATGTTTTCCATAATGATTATATTTAATATTAAAACTTAGATCTCCAAAAAAACTATTGTTAATTTTTTGTGAGAGATTTAATCCATAATTTTTTTCTGGTCTTCTTAATTGATCTGCATTGTTTTCTTTTTTTGATGATAAAAAAGAAGTAAATAAATTTAAATTTATATCTTTGAGTTTCATATTTAGTTGAGTATTTAAACCAGATTGATTTAAATCAACATTGTCATCATCATTTTGATATTTGTTACTTACATATTCAATATTATTTTTAATGTTTGATTTAAAAGCTCTTAGAGATAGATTTAAATTCTCATTGAAAATTATATTTGAATAAATTTCATAGGTATTACTTTTTTCAGGTTTTAAATTTATATTTCCAGAATATCCATAGTTATCCGTACCAAACATTTCATATAGCGTAGGATTTCTTAGGCCGTTCATATAAGAAATTCCTAGATTTAAGTTATTGATCTTTTGATCGAAATTTAACTTATAGGTGGTATTTGCTCCGGCCTGTTTATGATTGTCATTTCTCCCGAAGATAGAAATATTTGAATTTTGAAATACATTCCAACCCAGATTACCGTACAAAGCTAAATTATCAGAATGACCTTTGGTTGAAGCTTGGTATGATCCATTGTTATCAAATTGTCCCCAATCATATTTATATTCTGATCCCGCTCCAAAAGAAATTTTTTGATTAAATATTCTAGAAAAATCATATTTAAAACCTAAAACTTCGCTTTCATATGTATCGATAGTTCCTCTTTCATCGTATTCTCTGTCATAAACATTATAATAAAAAATGTAATTATCTTTTTGAGAGTCTTTTTGATTTTCTAAACCAAATTGTATTGATCCCATTTTATTATCACCCTCATATCCAGTTTGATTGGTATTAGAATTATCATATTCTGCTCTAGTTTGTCTTAGATAGGTGGTGTTATAAACTCTTATGTTTTCATTAATAAATTTTTCGTAATTAATGTTTGTTGAATAATTTTTTAAACCATCTTTTTCATCATTTAAATTACCTCTAGCACTTATGGTCTTGTTATTTACAATCCCTATTTTTATATTCAGCGAAGACTCGTCATGAATGAATGTTTTGTTTCCTGAAAGTTCATAATTTGTGTTATTATCTGTAGTTAAAGAGAAGGAATCCTTATAATCTCCATTCAAAATTATATTTATAGCTCCTCCTATAGCATTAGTACCAAAATGAGTAGCATTTGATCCTGGGTATATTTCTATCTGCTGAACTGTTTGAATAAAATCTACACCAAAATCGTGTAAACCCTGTGTGGTTGATTGATCATTAATAGGAATTCCATTGATCATTACTAAAGTGTGATTAGAACCGGTCCCTCTCATGAAAATAGATGCTTGCTGGCCTTTTGGTCCAGATTGAGTAATGTTAATATCTGGTAAGGAATTTAGAACATCAATTAAATCAACGGCTCCACTTTGTTCTATTTCTTTTTTACTTATTGTGATTTTATTAACACCACCCTCTGAAAAAAAAGAAGTATTTGGAGTTTTTTTAATTATAATACAGGGGGTTTCTTTTTTTTGACCCCAAATATTACAATCTTGAGTTTCCTCTGAGTACGTTTTTTTAAATACAAAAAATACTATAAAAAATATTAACAAACCTCTTAGCATAAGCATAATCTCCTCAATATATGCCTCTGCTAATTTTTCATTGTAGAATTAGACTTTTCCTGGCCTTCATTCAACAAAGGGCTTTACTGGGTGGCGCTCGGACTTGAAAAAAAATTCATACCGTTGCAGGAACAGTCAATGATTTTCACATTGTTTCCCACCATGCATTTCAGTAAGGGCTGTTTATGATATATTAAATTTTTTGTCAATATTAAAAATATATATTTAAACTCTACTATTAATTAATTATATGGTAAAAAATTAAACATTAAAAAAAATATGAATAATCTTCTGCTTGTTGGAGGAGCTGGATACATTGGCTCAGTCTTAGCAAATTATTTTTTGAAAAAAAAATACATATCTAAAATTTATATTTTAGATAATTTAATATATAAAAATCAAAAAATATGTGATGATTTAAAAAAAAATAAAAAAATTATTTTTATAAAAAATGATTTTAATAACAAAAAAATTTTAAGTAGTATTCTTCCAAAAGTAAATTTTGTTATTATGTTAGCTGGTTTAGTAGGAGATCCAATAACAAAAAAATATCCTTTATTATCAAAGAAAAATAATGATTTTAAAATCCAAAAATTTCTAAAAAATTTAAAAAATTTTAAAAATATAGAAAGATTTGTTTTTATAAGCACATGTTCAAATTATGGAATATTAAAAGATAAGATTGCAGATGAGAAATCAAAACTAAACCCAAAGTCTACATATGCAAAAGCTAAAGTTAAAATTGAAAAAATTCTCCTTAAAAAAAGAAAAGTAAATTATGCGACAACTATATTAAGATTTGCAACAGCATTTGGTCTTTCACCAAGAATGAGGTATGATTTAACATTAAATCAGTTTTGTAGGGAAGCATTGAGAGATAAAAAAATTGAAATTTATGACTCTATGACATGGAGACCTTATTGTCATGTTCATGATTTTTCCAGAATAATTGAAAGAGTTCTACTAATAGATAAAAAAATTATTGATAGACAAGTATTTAACGCAGGACTTAACAGTAATAACTCAAGGAAAATAGATATAGCAAAGAAAATTCAAAAAAAAATTAAAAAATTAAAAATAATAAAAGTTAAAGGTACTCAAGATCCAAGAGATTATAGAGTAAGTTTTAAGAAATTATCTAAAGTATTAAATATAAAACCTAGGTTGACAATTAATGATGGAATTATTGAAATTATAAAATCTTTAAAAAAAGGAAAAAATAATACAAGAGACAATGGAAATTTTGTTATTAGAAAAAGCATTTAATAAAATTTTAAAAGACCATGCTTAAAAATAAAGAAATTAAAAAAAAATTAATTAATAAAATATCTGAAACACTAAATTTCAAAAAACAAAGCCTGCATGAACCTATTTTAGGGGAAATTGAAACAAAATATTTGAATAAATGTATTAAGTCAGGATTTGTCTCTAGTGCTGGCAAAATGATTGGCCAATTTGAAGATGAAATTAAAAAAATTACTAAATCAAATTATGCAATATCAGTTATAAATGGAACTGAGGCTATTAAGATTTCTTTGATAGTGTCAGGTGTTAAAAAAAATAATGAAGTTTTGGTGCCGAGTTTGACTTTTGTTGGATCTGTAAGCCCAATCGTACAAATTGGTAGCATACCGCATTTTATTGATAGCAATATAGAAACCCTGGGTGTTGATTATACCAAGTTAAAATCATACTTGCTAAAAAATACTTTTTTTAAAAATAAAAAAACTATAAATAAAAAAACGGGCAGAATAATTAAAGCAATAATTCCTGTTCATATTTTTGGCCATCCATGTGAAATTGATAAAATAATAAAACTATGTAAATCATATAATATCTTAGTTCTTGAGGATGCTGCAGAGGCCCTTGGTTCTTATTATAAAGGAAGGCATCTTGGAACTTACGGTTTAGCAGGTTGTTTAAGTTTCAATGGAAACAAGATAATCACAACAGGATCCGGTGGTATGATAATTACCAATAACAAAAAATTTGCAGTTAAGGCAAAGCATTTAATACAAACTGCAAAAAGACCTCATCCATACGAGTATATTCATGATGAAATAGGTTATAATTCAAGAATGTCAAATCTGAATGCTGCATTAGGAATTGCACAAACTAAAAGCTTAAAAAAATTTTTGCTGATAAAAAGAAAAATACTTAAAATGTACTCTTCAAAACTTAAAAATATAAGTCAAGTTTCATTATTTTTAGAAAATAAATCTTCAAAAAGTAATTATTGGCTCCAAACGCTGATACTTGATGATGAAATGAAACAATTGAAAAATAGTATTCTGAAATCACTTAATGAAAAAGGAATAGGTGCACGTCCAGCATGGAGACTTATATCTTCTTTAAAACCCTATAAAAAGTTTCCAAAAATGGATTTAAAAGGCGCAAAAAAAATTTATCAAAAAGTTATCAATTTGCCTAGTGGACCCGGTATATTAAGTAAATGAAAAAAAAAAATATTATTTTGATAGGTGCTGGAGGCCATGCGAAGGTTTGCATCGATGTTATCGAGAGTGAAAAAAAATTTAAAATTGTAGGGCTAATAGATAATAAAAAAAAAGGTAAATTTTTAAATTATAATATTTTAGGAAATGATAAAATTTTAAAAAAAATTAAAAAAAAAGTTAATTATGCGTTTATATCAATTGGACATTTAAAATACCCTGAGTTAAGGCGTAGTAAGTTCTTTCAATTGAAGTCACTTGGATTTACTTTTCCCATAATTAAATCTCCATTTTCAGTTGTTTCAAAAAGATCGTCAATTGGCGAAGGTACAATTGTTATGCACAATTCGGTTGTAAATCCTGATACAAAAATTGGTCTTAATTGTATAATGAATTCAATGTCATTGATTGAACACGATGTTAAAATTGGTGATTTTTCCCATATTTCAACTAATTCAATAATTAATGGAAATGTAACAATAGGTAAAAATTGTTTTGTGGGT
>MDSV01194758.1_pt1 | contig 10777 bp, 11 predicted proteins | sample 810851 | NCBI WGS metagenome assembly MDSV01 (sample SAMN05326640, study PRJNA326480) | marine metagenome | isolation source: seawater | place: Atlantic Ocean: North East | collected 2012 | reverse complement strand
GGGCCCGAATGTTCAGTTCCAGCAAGCGGGTGGGATGGCAACCAATGTATATCGTCGCGCAAATGCGGAGCCACGTCGCGCAATACCGATGTTTTAGTTGATCCAGTATCGGTTAGAACAGCCCCCACTTTCATATGGGGAATAATCTTCTCTGCAAGCAAACCAACCGCACCAACCGGCACAGCCATGATCACAAGGTCGGCATCCTTTACCGCAATTGTAGCATCAGATTCAAACTGATTAGTTATCTGCAGTCGTGCAACCGTGTCGGCAACATCGGAAGAGTGATCACTGCCAATAACCTTTCCAGCAAGGCCGCCACGACGAACAGACAATGCAATCGAAGCCCCAATAAGCCCCATGCCTATTACCGTAACATTGTCGTAAATAATTGTCATTCTTCTGCCTTCATCATGTCCCTATCACAGAATGATTAGCGCTATGTCATTATCGCTACCAAATCACACACTTTATGCCACTTAATAGCACGCATATGCCCCAATAAGTCTTACGTCACCCGGCACGCCAGATGGCGTTGCCAATTCATAATGTCCAGCAATGCTGACAAGATTTAAACCATGCTCCCTGCGAACCGCATAAAGGCTTATGTCATCACCAGATGAATCTGGCAAGTAATCGGCAATAATGAACGCCTGCTTAACGGCTTGCATGTCATAAAGCGGTGTCCGCGCAATAATTTTTAAATGATGATGGCGATCAAGACTGGCAAGAAGCTCAGAATGATGATTGTTATCGGCAGGAACCAGCGCATATTGGCATTGGCCAACTGCTACCGCATCAATTAGCGGTGCAATCTTCTCATCAACTGTTGCCGCCAGCGCGCTTCCCATATGCCAAGCTGCCGCTGGCAAAACCTGATGATGCACCGCACAGACCAATTCGCCGTTCTGGCGGCTAAGGCTGGCTGCCATGATTTGCCGCCAAACCCCCAGAATAGCCTCCGGTGCAAGATTCTGCCCCGTAGCCTTGCTTTTTGCAATGAGCCGACGAACCAACACGGCCTCTCGCCCTGGGCGAAATGCCGCAACGCCATTTTTGGCGGCTATCACTTGGTCAGACAGTCTCATCCGCCTAGTCAACGTTTGCAAGATTTCATCATCAAGGCAATCGATGGCGTCTCGCAACTGGTTCAGATCTTCACTCATGTTCAACATTCCTTGCCTTTTGAACCACTTTTTTAGATCAGCGCTGTGTTTATAAACCACCAGCGAGACGCTGGCAGGTCTTTAATGAAATATTTGGCGACAATGTATCGCGCGATTGTCCGACCAGAGCAGGCGTGCCGGTGATTTTGTGGTGACGCAATTTACGTTCCTTCGTTGAAGCTGCATATAGTATTTTCTCTGCCTCGACAAGAAGAACACCACCCATCGCTGGCCACAATCTAGAACCGATACGTTCAATCGCCGGAGCAAAACGCTGAAAAAACTTTCCTGCTAGTGGCGGAATGAAAACGGCACGAAGTGTCTGACGTGGCTCGAAGCCGTGTAATTTCAATAAACGGTGGAGCTGTCGGCCAGAAAATGGGCGGCCATGCCCAAAGGGAGAACGTTCAACCCGCGCCCAGAGACCTCGCCGATTTGGCACAATTACCATGAGGCGCCCGGTTCCATCCAATACCCGCCAGCATTCGTCTAACACGCGCCCGGGATCATGTTCAAATTCCAGCGCATGTGCCAAAAGCAGCCGGTTCAAGTGGACATCGGGTAATGGCAGAGAATCAGGCTCTACCAAACAACTGCGTACCGGTGAGGTCAGTGGCCACACAATCCCACCGCGGCGTGCCGGCATGAAAAAAAGTGGAGAAGACACTTTATCAGTGAAAGGAATTCCATAACCAAGACAGGCTGATGCAATGGATGGGTCGCCCCGCCAGAAGGTGCTAATTTGACGCCGAATCATGTCGGAAACGCACCGCCCAAGTCCGGTTTTGTAGAAGCTTCTAAATTCAGCGATATCATCATACATTCAAAGCAGGCCTTATTTGCTGCATCGCATTATAATTCTAAATGTTCTCCACCGTTGTTACAAAATTTTATTTTGCATCGCAACATTGCATCCGTGTCAAACTTTTGCTAACAGAGTCGCCTCTTATTTTAACACGGGCTATCGGTGATGCCAAAACAAGCTGCAAATCAAGTGGTCATCCGCAAGTATGCGAATCGTCGCCTTTACGACACTAGCGCATCACGTTATGTGACCATTGATGATTTAACCAGGATGGTTAAAAATAATATTGATTTTCGTGTTGTTGACGTCACAAATGGGAAGGATTTGACAAGGTTCATTCTTGTTCAGATCATTCTAGAAATTGAATCTAAAGGCCACGGATTGCTACCCATTGGCGTATTGCAGCAATTAATCCGGTTTTATGGCGATCGCATGGAACCTATTTTATCGCGCTATCTTGAACGCACGATGGACGCATTCCTTAACCATCAAGGCCGCGCTGAAGATGCTCTTGGTGCAAGCCTTGACAATATCCGCAGCGGTGCCAACAACCCAACTGAAGATCATCTTCGGCTGATTCGGACCGAATTTGATCAGTTAAAGGCTAAACTTGATCGTTTAGGATAAAAATTGGCTATAGATTACTTAGCTGATAAGCAATCGTCTTGCAGTCATTATAGGCGTCCGGCTTTGATGTTCTCACCTGCACCGCCTCCACATCATCAAGCGAGTGCAGCGCATCAAACAACTTTCTAGCGAGCGTTTCTTGAAGGTCATAATGCTGGGCTGAGACAATATTCAAAACCGTTTCACGAATCATATCATAATTCAGTGTGCTTTCAATCTGATCATCTAGCGGCTCGGTCGCAGGATATAAGCGCAATTCAGCATCAATGGTGATACGTTGCAAGGAGGTGCGTTCATAATCATAAATGCCAATCGAAGCGCTGGTTTCCATGCCTTGCAAAAGAAATCTTCGTTCCATTTTAAACTCCAATAACGCTATAGGGTTTTAACTATCCAATCGGGAAATAGTCCGCCCGCCTTACAGAAGGGCATTACATCCTGCCCCCGGAATAGCCCATGATCACTAATCAGAACTGTTGTCATGCCAACAGCACCACCACCTAAAATATCAGTATGTAAGCTATCACCAACCATGGCAATGCGGCTCACTTCAAAGGGGCGATCAAGCTGCCGACCAGAGAGGTTGCCAAGCCTTATTTGCATGCGCGACAATGCCAGATCAAAGGCCGGACCATAGGGTTTGCCATACCATCTAACATCAATTTTTACCCCTTGATTTGCCGCAGCCTGCATCATACGTACTGTCCAATATCCAGGTTCAGCCGAAAATCTGCCACCCATCAGCGGGGCGCCAACATCGGGGTTTGCAATGTGAAGGGGCCGCGGATCCTCAAGCATTGCCGCTTCAAAAGTGGCCTGATCATCCTCTGTCCAGTCAAGCGCACCAAGGAACGCAAATTCATCTGCCTGTTGCCAGAAATCATCATCTCGGCCGTAGGCCAGAATATGCTCACCAGCAAGCACCTCGATGCTACGTCCAAAACAGCCAACTTTGGCTCCAACCGGCGAACCCGGCTGAAAACTATTAGCATGAAACACAAGTGCATCCCGGCTGGATATGACATCGTCACGTGCAATTGGCAGTCGCCAATCCTGATATTTTTTCCACGTGTGTTCTGCTGAAAAACTGCCGCCATTGGTTAAAATAAGAACTGGTTTATCCCTGCCTGCAGCGGCATCTAAAAAAGTGGCAATACCATCAATTGGGCTATCACCAACATTAATAACTCCATAGCCATCAAGTACAAGACCGTCAAATTCATCGAGAAGATCGATTAGCCGTGATGCTGGCTTAGCCTTACCCATTTTTCCAAGGGGCATGGCTGGTCGTAGGGCTTGATAAATTTCTATAACATCATTAAGCTCAAGTGAGTTTGCAGCTGGAATCTTCACCTGCTTTATCTTAGTTGACACCACATAAACCTCATTAGTAATAACTTGGGTAAAAAGATAAAAGAACTCCACGAGCCGCAGCATAATCATAATCGGCACAACTTTCCAGACGCCTTAATTTGGCTAGCAAGAAACAACTGTTATTCTTAGTTTCTTCTTGCCAGCACTCATAAGACATATAATGTCTTTTTGTTGAGAAGTTTCGGCAAGCACCGCTTCAAATGGACAGTACAAATGAAGCTTCAAAAGCTCGAAGCCCACATTGTAAAGACTCCACCACCCGGATTTGGTGGCCGGTATTTCATCTTTGTGGTGCTCGAAACTGCCTGCGGCATTCGCGGTTTTGGTGAAATTTACGCCGCTAGTTTTGATCCAAGAACCGTGTGCCACATGGCAACAGATGTTTTTGCCCGCTACCTTGAAGGCCAAAACCCGTTTGATATCGAACGTTTTTGGCGCCGAGCGCATGGGTCAGGATTTTCACAACGCCCCGATCCATCGCTTCAAGGCGTTGTCAGTGGCTTGGAAATGGCTTGTTGGGACATAGTTGGCAAAGCGCTGGATCGACCTGTATATGATTTACTTGGCGGCAAGGTACATGAGAGGCTCCGCACCTATACTTATCTCTATCCAGGCGTCAATCAGGATCCTGCGAGTTTTTATAATGATCCAATCGCCGGTGCCGAAACCGCCGCCAGCTATACGAGCGCCGGCTTCACCGCCCTAAAATTTGATCCAGCAGGCTCCTACACCGTGTTTGACGGCCGACAACCCGATCTGTTAGCTATTCGGCAATCAGAAGAATTCTGCCGTAATATCCGTCAGGCGATTGGCGATAAGGCCGATATCTTATTGGGCACACATGGTCAATTCACACCGGCAGGTGCCATTCGGCTTGCCAAACGACTGGAGCCATATGATCCGTTATGGTTTGAAGAACCAACTCCTCCCGATATGCCCGAAGCCATGGCAAAAGTGGCAAAAGCAACCAGTATTCCAATTGCTACTGGGGAACGCTTGTGCAGCAAATATGAGTTTGCGCGCGTGTTGCAATGCGGAGCAGCAGCAATTCTGCAACCCAATCTTGGGCGGGCTGGCGGCATTCTGGAAGGAAAGAAAATTGCTGCCATTGCCGAGACCCATTACGCTCAGATTGCCCCGCATCTTTATTGCGGCCCTATCGTTGCTGCTGCCAATATCCAGCTTGCTACTTCCATTCCGAATTTTCTGATTCTCGAATCAATTCAGAAAATGGGCGGGTTCCATGCCAAATTACTAAAAAAGTCTTTGTGCTGGGAAGATGGCCATATCATTCCGCCAACTACCCCGGGTCTTGGGGCGGAACTGGATATGACCGTTGTTAAGCAGAATCCATGGGATGGATCACAATTACATCTCGAAATGAGTCAGAATCCCTATGATCCGAGCCGAGATGGAAAAGCAGAACAAAAGCGTCAGGGCACTTGACAGCAGAGCCTCAAAGCGTATATTCCAGCCCGCTGTGCTGATCTATGTCTTTTGATACGTCGGGAGCCCATAACGGGGAACAAGTTATTGGCCGGCAATCCCGACCACAGTTGATGAGATGTTTGTGATGGCTTGGGCATTTCAGACTTGGCCAGACGCCTTGGCGTCGAATTATTTTGATAAGGAAAATCGCCATGTATGCTTTGGTGAAGACTGGTGGCAAACAATATCGCGTTTCTAAGGATGATACCATTCTAGTTGAACGACTGTCTGCTGAAGAGGGCGAGCAGATTGTTTTGAGTGACGTTGTCATGCTTGGCGATGGGGACAAGGTTACAATTGGCACACCACTTGTTGATGGAGCCGGCGTCAGCGCCACAGTCGTGCGCCAAACACGCGGACCAAAAATCATCATCTTCCGCCGTAAGCGCCGCAAAAACCACCGCCGTACACAAGGTCATAGACAAGACCTTACCCTTCTAAAAATTAACGAGATTGCTGAAGACGCAAAAAACCTGAAAACACAAAAACCCGCAACCAAAGCCGCCCTAAAAAAGGCTGTAGCTCCGAAGAAAAAAGCAAAAGACGCGGCAATAGCAAAAAAAGCGGTGACAAAAAAGCCAGCGGCAGCAAAAAAAGCAGTGACAAAAAAGCCGGCAGCAGCAAAAAAAGCAGTGACAAAAAAGCCAGCGGCAGCAAAAAAAGCTGCGGCGAAGAAATAGATAAAAGTCACGCCGCAAACGCAGCATTTAGCGAAAGAAGGTTGGTAGAAAATGGCACATAAAAAAGCAGGTGGTAGCTCCAGAAACGGTCGTGACTCGGCTGGCCGCAGACTTGGTGTAAAGAAATTCGGCGGCGAAAACGTTTTAGCCGGGAACATCATCGTTCGACAGCGGGGAACGAAAGTAAACCCTGGCCAGAATGTCGGTATGGGCAAAGATCACACATTATTCGCCTTGGTCGAGGGTAAGGTTGCTTTCCGTGAAAAATCAGGCGGCAGAATGTTTGTGAATGTAATGCCGATTGCGGAACCTGCTGAATAGCGTTTTTGGCATCAAAACATGGTGCACATAAGGCTGCTAAATAATATTAGCTGTGCAAATGATGAAGGGGGATGACAACTGTTATTCCCCTTTTGTGTTTTGCATAGAACCCGCCATGATAAAGGATCTATTATTGTAAAATGACCATTTTTGTGAGTAATGGTTGATGCTGTATGGGGATAATAACAAGGTTTCTTTTGATGTAATGTTTATTAACCCCGAACCATAAATCGGAATAGTGTAATGAAATTTCTCGATCAGGCTAAAATCTACACACGATCAGGGCATGGTGGCGCCGGGGCTGCTAGCTTTCGGCGCGAGGCTCATGTGCCATTTGGTGGTCCTGATGGCGGCGATGGTGGGCGCGGCGGGAACATTGTGGTGCTAGCGGTCAATGGGTTGAATACTCTTATTGATTATCGGTATCAGCAGCATTTCAAGGCCGAATCTGGTCGTCCTGGGGCGGGCCGTGACCGTAGCGGTGCGTCCGGCAAGGATGTAATTATGCGACTCCCCATTGGTACACAGGTCCTATCAGATGACCAGCAAACCGTGCTTGCGGATCTAACCTATGAGGGCCAGTCAATCATTCTTACCAAGGGTGGAACTGGCGGTAAGGGAAATGCTTTTTTCAAATCATCGACAAACCGTACCCCACGCAAAGCGCAACCGGGTGAAGACGGGCAGGAAATGTGGGTCTGGCTTCGGCTGAAACTTATTGCTGATGCTGGCCTTCTTGGCATGCCCAATGCTGGCAAATCGACATTTCTACGTGCAGTTTCCGCAGCCCGGCCAAAAATTGCCGATTACCCGTTTACAACACTTCACCCCAATCTTGGAGTGGTGGGTATTGATGGCAAGGAATTTGTCATGGCCGATATTCCCGGACTAATCGAAAGAGCGCATGAAGGCGCTGGTCTGGGGCACCGCTTTCTGGGACATGTTGAACGCTGCCGAATTCTGTTACATCTGATTGATGCCACCGGAGAGGATCCTGTTGCCGCTTGGAAGATGCTGCGCGCCGAACTAAAGGCTTACGGTAACGATCTTTATGAAAAGCCCGAGATTGTTGGTTTGACGAAATTGGACGCCACACCAGAAGGTTATGCCCCCGATCTCGCCAAAGCCTTAAAGTATGAAGGCGCTGGCACGGTGTTGGCTCTATCGGCTGTTACTGGTACCGGTGTAACGCCAATGCTGCGCCAGCTTATTGATGCAATTGAGAAAAGCCGGATAAGAGAACAAGAACCAAAAGAGGCAGTTCCATGGTCTCCATAAACCCATCGTCTGAAATACGCCTTTTTGATCTTACCAAAATAATCGTGATTAAGGTTGGATCATCGCTTCTTGTCGATAATGATAGAAATGTTATTAACACTGCATGGCTTGAAGGGATTGCGAGTGATATCGCTGCGCTAAAGGATAGTGGCAAGAACGTTGTTGTAGTTTCAAGCGGGGCGATTGTGCTAGGATGCAGACTACTGAAAATCCAGAATAATAATTTGAAACTTAAGGAAAAACAAGCTGCGGCGGCGGCTGGTCAGGTTTTGCTGGCTCATGCTTGGATGGACGCTCTCAGAACACATCAGGTGCAAACAGCGCAAATCTTGCTATCGCCTGATGATACTGAAACCAGACGCAAACATATAAATGCCCGCACGACAATGCTAAGCCTTTTGCAACTTGGCGCAGTACCAGTAGTAAATGAAAATGACACTGTGGCTACAGAAGAAATTCGATTTGGGGATAATGACCGGCTTGCCGCACGCGTTGCCGCGATGATTGGAGCGGATATGTTGGTCCTATTGTCGGATGTTGATGGGCTATATACGGCCAATCCAAATAGTGATGGCACAGCAACCCACCTTGCCAAAGTCTCGCAGATCACCCCTGAGATTCTTGCAATGGCTGGCTCAGCAAATGCGACTTACGCGTCTGGTGGCATGGTTACCAAGCTGGAAGCGGCGCGCATTGCCACATCTGCCGGTTGCCAGATGATTATTTGTAATGGGCAAAATCCCGGCCCCCTAAAACGGCTGCGAAAGGGTGCAAAACATACATTGTTCACCGCTATTCAATCGCCACATTCAGCTCGCAAGCAATGGATTGCCGGATCTCTGACACCAAAGGGTAAGATCCGCATTGATGATGGAGCGGTGACCGCGTTGCAAGGCGGGCGCTCGCTTCTTCCAGCCGGTGTTATTGCCGTTACCGGTAAGTTTGATCGTGGCGACCTTATCGCGGTTGAAAATAAGGCAGGCGTGGTGATCGGGCATGGACTATCTAGCTATGGCAAGGATGATGCCATGCTGATTTGCGGTCACAAAAGCAATGAAATTGAACACGTGCTGGGGTATCGTGGACGGGATGAGATGATTCATGCAGATAATCTGGTGTTAAACGATACTTAGCCTGAATATCGCCGCGATATATTAAAATCTGCTGCAAGCAATCGTTGATATGGCAGCACATGAATGAATGAAAAAAGATGAGGGACTTCCTATGGCGCAGCTGCCAGATAAGCGGATAAATGCCGATGCGTTAATTGATGAGATGGTGCAACGATCACGCACCGCTCAGTCAAGCCTTGGCAAAAGTAACTTTACCACGCGGTGTGCTGCTTTGCAGGCGGCTGCAGCGGCAATACGATCAAAAAGCGTAGCCATTTTGGATGCGAACACACAAGATGTGGCTCGCGCCAGCGCAAATGGCATTAGCGGAGCATTTATTGAACGGCTGACCCTTGATGACGCTGGCATCGAATCGATGGCATCGGGGCTCGAGGCAATGATAGAGCTACCCGATCCGGTTGGCACTGAACTGGCCCGCTGGCAACAGCCTAACGAGCTGGATATCACACGTATTTCAACCCCACTAGGGGTCATTGGCATTATTTACGAGTCACGACCCAATGTAACAGTTGACGCGGCCGGATTGTGCATCATTGCGGGTAATGCCGCCATTTTGCGGGGCGGTAGTGATAGCCAACGAACCTCAAACCTTCTCGCCACAATCATGAGTGATGGTCTAGAGGCTGCTGGATTGCAGCGAGATGGTGTGCAGATGGTGCCAACAACTAATCGGCAGGCCGTTGGCGCAATGCTGGGCGCGGTTGGCGGCATTGATGTAGTAATCCCACGCGGCGGGCGCTCGCTTGTTGAACGGGTTCAAACCGATGCACGCGTTCCAGTTTTCGCGCACCTTGAAGGCATATGTCATGTTTATATCCATAAAGATGCGGATCCCGAAAAGGCTCGCAAGATCACGCTGAATGCAAAAATGCGGCGCACTGGCATTTGCGGTGCTGCTGAAACACTGCTGATCGATAAAAGCGTTGCGAATGATTTGCTGGGGATAATCGCGGCAGATTTAACAGAAGCCGGTTGCATGCTTCGCGGAGATGTGACGGCCTTGACCCTTGTGCCCAATATGACAACAGCAAACGAGACAGACTGGCACACCGAATACCTTGGCTCCACCCTATCGGTAAGGGTAGTAGATGACATTGATATGGCGATTGCCCATATTGGTAAATATGGATCATCCCATACCGAAACAATCATCACCGAGTCCCAGCACGCCGCAGAGCAGTTTTTTGCTGAAGTTGATAGTGCCATTGTGATGCATAACGCATCTACCCAATTTGCCGATGGTGGAGAATTCGGTATGGGAGCAGAAATTGGCATTGCCACCGGTAGGCTGCACGCTCGAGGGCCTGTTGGGGCAGCCCAATTAACAAGTTTTAAGTATGTTGTTCGTGGCAATGGCCAAACCCGTAAGTAAATATCGCCACCATGTGCCGGCCGTATTTCATAGTCGGTCACGCCTGAAAATTGGGCTTGTTGGCGGATCATTCAATCCGGCGCATGATGGCCATATCCACGTTACCCTGAAAGCCCGCCAGCAGTTGAGCCTTGACCAGATATGGTGGCTTGTCAGCCCACAAAATCCACTGAAAAGTAATCTTGGTATGGCTCCACATGAGGAACGGCTGGCCAATGCGCGCAAGATTGCCACCCCCTACCCTTTTTTGCGGGTGATTGCTCCCGAGTCTGGATTGCCAAGCAACTATACATACAACACATTGAAATATATGTTAAAAACAATGCCTCTTGCGCGCCTTGTTTGGGTGATGGGCGCAGATAATTTAGACCACTTTTCCCGCTGGCACCGATATCGTGACATGATTCGGCTTCTACCCATTGCTGTTATTGACCGTCCAAGCTATTCTCTAAGAGCTATTGCAGCGGGTCGGCGGTTGCTAGGTCCACGGAATAAAGTTAAGAAAATGCGCCATGCTATTGTGACAAGATCTG
>MDSV01064541.1_pt1 | contig 10777 bp, 6 predicted proteins | sample 810851 | NCBI WGS metagenome assembly MDSV01 (sample SAMN05326640, study PRJNA326480) | marine metagenome | isolation source: seawater | place: Atlantic Ocean: North East | collected 2012 | reverse complement strand
CTTGCAACAAGTTAAAAGCTTATTTATTCAATATCATCATGAAAACTATTGAACACTTTGTTGGAGGTAAATCATTCAGCGGAGATTCTAAAAGAACAAGTAAAGTATTCAATCCTGCGACAGGTGAACAAAGTTCAGAAGTAAAATTAGCATCCTCAAAAGATATAAATCAAGCAGTTGAAATCGCTAGGAAAGCATTTGAACCATGGTCAAATACACCTCCCCTTCAAAGAGCTAGAATAATGTTCAAGTTTAAAGAATTAATCGAAAAATATTCTGATGAGCTTACAAAAATCATAGTAGCTGAACACGGTAAAGTCTACGAAGATGCAAAAGGTTCATTAATTAGAGGTTTGGAGGTAGTTGAATATGCTTGTGGTATTCCTCAAATGCTTAAAGGAGAGTTTACAGAAAATGTTGGGACTAATGTCGATAGTTGGTCTGTACGACAACCTTTAGGAGTTTGTGTAGGGATTACACCTTTTAATTTTCCTGCAATGGTTCCGATGTGGATGTTTCCTATGGCAATTGCTTGCGGAAACACATTTGTATTAAAGCCATCTGAAAAAGATCCATCATGTTCAATGCGATTAGCTGAACTTTTAAAAGAAGCTGGTCTTCCTGATGGAGTTTTTAATGTTGTAAACGGAGATAAAGAGTCTGTAGACGCTTTAATAGGTAATAAAGATGTAGTAGCTGTGAGCTTTGTTGGTTCTACACCGATTGCTAAATATATTTATGAGAACTGCGCAAAAAATGAAAAAAGAGTCCAAGCTCTTGGTGGCGCCAAAAATCACTGCGTTGTGATGCCTGATTGTGATTTGGACCAAGCCGTTAACGGATTAATGGGAGCAGCTTATGGATCAGCTGGAGAAAGATGTATGGCTCAGTCAGTTGCAGTTGCAGTTGGCAGTATAGGAGACAAACTTGTAGACTCTTTGGTAAAAAAAGTTGAATCATTAAAAGTTGGCCCTGGTATGGACAAGCAATCTGAAATGGGACCATTAGTTACAAAAGAACATTTAGAAAAGGTAAAAGGTTATGTAGATATTGGAGTGAAAGAGGGTGCTAAATTAGTTGTAGATGGAAGAAAATTCAAATTACAAGGTTATGAAAACGGTTATTATATGGGCGGATGTTTGTTCGATCATGTCAAAAAAGATATGAGGATTTATAAGGAAGAAATATTTGGACCAGTACTATCTGTGATAAGAGCTAAGGATTTTGATGAGGCGTTGCAATTAGTAAATGATCATGAATTTGGAAATGGTGTAAGCATTTTTACTAGAGACGGAGATTCAGGCAGAACATTCTCAAATAAAGCTAAAATTGGAATGGTTGGAATTAATATACCAATTCCAGTTCCGATGGCTTTCCATAGCTTTGGAGGATGGAAGAGATCTTTATTCGGAGATCAACATATGCATGGACCAGAAGGTGTTAGATTTTATACAAAATTAAAAACAATAACTTCAAGATGGCCATCTGGATTAAGAAATGATCCCGAGTTTGTGATGCCAACTATGAAATAACAAAAAGGCTATAATGAAAAAAAAAATTACTTTAATAGGAGCCGGACAAATTGGAGGAACTTTAGCCCATCTAATAGCATTAAAAGAATTAGCTGATGTTGTTTTGTTTGATGTAGCGGCAGGTATTGCCAAAGGAAAAGCTTTAGATATTGCACAGTCATCACCAGTAAACGGATTTAATATAAATTTGTCAGGAACAGATAATTACGAGGATACAAAAAACTCAGACGTAATAATTATAACAGCAGGTGTTCCAAGAAAACCAGGGATGACCAGAGACGACTTGCTAGGTATAAATTTGAAAATTATTAAACAGGTTGCAGACGGCATAAAAAAGACTTCACCAAATGCCTTTGTAATATGTATAACAAATCCACTGGATGTAATCGTTATGGCGCTTCAGAAATATTCTGGATTTCCAAAAAATAAAGTGGTTGGAATGGCCGGTATTTTAGACTCATCAAGATTTATTTACTTTTTATCTGAAGAATTGAAAGTTCCAGTTCAGAAAATAAAATCTTTTGTATTAGGTGGTCACGGAGATACCATGGTCGCTATGTTAGACTCAACAGAAGTAAATGGAAAAAAAATACTTGATCTCGTTTCGGAAGGAAAAATTTCAAAAGAAAAATTGGATCAAATTGTTGATAGGACTAAGAAGGGAGGAGCTGAGATTGTAAAGTATCTTGAAAAAGGATCAGCATTTTATGCTCCAGCTGCCTCCGGAGTTGAAATGGCAGAAGCCTATCTTAAAGATTTAAAAAAACAATTACCTTGTGCTGCATTTTTAAATGGAGAATATGGTGCTAAAGATATTTACGCTGGAGTACCAGTAATAATAGGTAGCAGTGGTGTAGAAAAAATCATAGAAATTAATCTTAATGATCAAGAAAAAAGAGATTTTAGTTCCTCTATAAACGCAGTTGACGGATTATTTAAAGTTGCGCAAAAAATTGATCCAGCGTTAAAAGATTGATTTTTAATAATTATTTTTTCTTTAAAACAATTTGTCTACCTAAAGCAAAAATATCTGGAAAAAATTTGCTTAAAATATTATCGATGAAGTTTACAATTTTTAAAAAAGAATTGTTAAGTGGAAGATAAAATGTCTTTGACGTAACGCCTCCAGAATTTAAAAAAATTAAAAATTCATAATACTTATCATGAATAACCCTAAATTTTTTTCCAAATTTATTTTCAAAATTTTTTTTATCGTCAAATATTAAACTAGAGAGTGCTATATTTCCTGCCCAAAGATCGTTCTCATTAGTCATTGGCAATTTTTCATCCCACACATTTTTTGTAAAATCAAATCCCTCATGTCTCATTATTATTGTTATTAATTGAAATGCTATTGAACAATGCGCCTCTTGAATAATTAATCTTCCTCCTGGTTTAAGAATTCTGTACATTTCGTCTAAGAATTTAATAGGGTATGGCACATGATGAAGCATATTTGATGCTATTACAAAATCATGGGTATTAGCATTAAGTTTTGTGTCCTGTGCATCAATATTTTTTAAATCTAAATGGTCATAAGATGCAAAATCACTTGTTTTAAAATTTTTAATTTTTATGTAGTTTTTTGAAAACCCCGCCCCTGAACCCACCTCTAAACCATGATCATTTAAAGAAATAAATTTTTTCATCCACGAAAATCTATTAAAAAGGAGAAATTCAAGATTTTTATTTTTATTGTTTTTAAAGTCCTCTATTGCCTTGACTACATCAGTTACCACTTTCATGCGATTTGTATTTGGATCAAATGAAACAGATTTTTTTAATTTTATCATTTTATAGTAAATATTCTGTAATAAGAGCGTTAATTATATATTGTTATAATATTTGAATGTATTAATAAATATATTTAATGAATTTAGATTATAATATCTTAAAAAAAAACTATATAGATTTTTTTGAAAATAGCGATAAATGCGATTTTGTTTTAACTGATGTATTATTTGCTTTTAAAGAAATATATTCATTAATTGATGACAAAAAAGTAAATAATATTTTAGAAATTGGTTCTGGAACTGGAATATTACTAAAAGAATTTAGTAAAATATTTACAAAAAAAACATTTCATGGACTAGATCCTCACCAAAGAGGTTTTTATAACTACGAGAAAATTTCAAAAAAAATATCAAACAATAATTTACTCATAATTAAAAATCAGCTAGAAACATTTTCCTCAAATGAAGGTTATGATTTAATATTTTCTTTCAATGTTTTTGAACATCTAGAGGATCAAAACATTTATATTAAAAAAATTGATAATCTTTTGAAAAAGGATGGAAAAAGTATCATTTTATGTCCTAACTATGATTTTCCTTATGAACCACATTTTATAATTCCAATTATTTATAATAAAAATATTACTTATAAATTATTTAAGAAAAAAATTATCGATCATGAAAATATCACTGGAGAAAAAGGACTTTGGGATGGGTTGAATTTTTGTAGTAGAAAAAAGATTAAAAAATATTTGATACAAAATGATTACCAATTTAACTTCGATGATGGAATAAAAGAGAGACTTTTGCAAAGAATTGATGAAGATAAGTCATCCTACTTTAAAAAAAGGCAAGGAATAGTTGCAAAAGTTTCAATAATTGCAAAAAAATTAAAACTAGATAAATTTATTTTTGATTTCCTGATGATACCTTTTCCATACATGAAAATTATAATTAAAAAAAAATAAAATGAATTTAATTAAATATTTAAACATAACGATAATAATTTTTTTTTCATTTTTTATTAATTGGTACAGTGCAAATTTAGGTGTTATGCCAATTGACACCTTTGGATTTTTTGACACAGGTTATAATATTTTGAATGGTCAGTTTCCAATACGCGATTATTGGGCTTATACAGGAATAACAGTTGATTATTTACAATCACTTTTTTTTCTAATATTTGGAAATAATTGGCATAGTTATATTATTCATAGTTCATTTATAAATGTCACTTCAAGCTTAATTTTTTATTTCTTTTTACGCGATTTAAATATTTCAAAAGTCTTTTCTTTATTTTACACTTTATCATTTGCTACATTACTATACCCAGTAAGTGGAACTCCTTTTGCTTACTTACACGCATACATATTTTCAATTTTAGGAATAATGATTTTTTTCTTGTTCAATAATCTAAAAAATAGAAAATTACTAATATTTATTCCATCAATTTTCTTTTTTGCTTTTTTCTCAATGCAAACTCCATCTATTTATATTGGGTTAGTTCTTTTAATTTTTATATTTTATCTAATCGTTTTTAAAAAAGAATATTTTTTAATTGAAAGTATTACTTATGGAAGTTTATTATCTATTCTTTTTTTAATAATTTATTTATTTTTAACTGATACATCTTTTAAAGATCTTATTTATCAATATTTTTTATTTCCTATTAGTATTGGTGATGGAAGGATGGCAAGTGAAGTAGATGCATATGTAAAGTTAAGTGATCAGCTAAATTTTAAAAGAATTTTTGGTGATTTTAAATTCATTCACGTATTCCTCATCCCACTAATAATTTTTTCAATAAAAGACCTCAAAAAAAATAAAGTAAGCGATCTTACCTTACAAATAATTGTATTTATTTTTTGTACAATTTTTTTAATATATAATCAGCTTTTACAAGCTAATCAGATTTATATTTTTAGTTTAATTCCAATTTTAGCTGCTCTACTTCATGCTTATATAAACAAAAATTATAAAAAAAATTTTTTAATCTCATGGATTTTAATTGTAATATTATCATTTATAAGTTTTAAATATCATCTGCGATTTAATGTAGATAGAAAGTTTATTGACCTAGAGAATATTGATAAAAGCATAGGTTTTAAAGCGAACACACTTCATGCAAATTTTAAAGGACTGTATTGGTTAACAAATTTAAAAAGCACTGAAGAAGATAAGTTATTACTACAAAAAGCACTGGAAATTTTGAAAAAGGAGAAAGAGAACTCTTATATATTCACTCATTATCAATTTTTTTCAACTATCTTAAACGAAAAATTTTATATTTTGAATAGATGGTACTTATGGGATAATAATAGTCATCCTACTGAAAATCACAAATATTTTGCATATTATAAAAAATTTGCTTCTAATGATTTTGATAAAAATAAGATAAAAAATATTTATCTAATAAATGAAAAAAATGAAATTAGTTTTAAAAATATAAGAAATTATTTCGATAATAAATGCTTCACAGAAGAAAAGATACTTAATGAGAGGTTAATTAAATTATCTTTAAAGAATTGCAATTAGTGCTATAAGAATACAAATAAATTTATGAATATACACGAACATCAAGCTAAGAAAATATTAGAAGAATTTGGGGCGCCAGTTTCAAAAGGAGTTGTGATTAGATCAATTGATGAAATAAAAAGAAAAATTAGCGAGCTATCAGGAAAGCAATTCGTGCTTAAAGCTCAAATTCATGCTGGAGGACGAGGGAAAGCTGGTGGAGTTAAATTAATTAAAAATCTCTCAGATTTAGAAAAAGAGGCTAAATTAATGATGGGTAAAATTCTTATAACACATCAAACCGGACCAGAGGGTAAAGAGGTTAAAAGACTGTATATAGAGCAAGCTTCGGATATTTTTAAAGAGCTATATTTATCTTGTCTTATAGATAGAGAGAGCTCAAAAATTGCATTTATAAGCAGTACAGAGGGTGGAATGGATATAGAAAAAGTAGCATCTGAAGCACCAAAAAAAATAATTACTCACAAAATAGATTTTAGAGAAGGTGGGCCCAATGATGAAGAAATTGATAAAATAATTTCTATATTTAACTTTAATGAAAAACAAAAGATTACGGCTTCAAATCTTATAAAATCCCTTTACAAAATAATAATTGAAAAGGATGCAAGTTTAATTGAAATTAATCCTCTTATTGTAACAAAATCTGAAGAGTTGATTTGTCTAGATGCTAAAATGAATTTTGATGACAACGCTATTTTTAGGAGACCTGAAATATTGGAGTTAAGAGATTTGAACGAAGAGGATCCTGCTGAAATTGAGGCTAGTAAGCACGATCTAGCTTACATAAAACTTAGCGGTTCAATAGGATGCATGGTTAATGGTGCAGGACTAGCGATGGCAACTATGGACATAATAAAGCTATATGGGAAAGAACCAGCTAATTTTTTAGATGTAGGTGGTGGAGCCACAAAAGAAAAAGTATCAGCAGCTTTTAAACTTATACTGTCTGACAAAAATGTTGAAGGTATATTAATTAATATATTTGGAGGGATAATGAGATGTGATGTTTTAGCTCAAGGAGTCGTAGATGCGGCTAAAGAAATTAATTTATCTATTCCGTTAGTTGTTAGATTAGCAGGGACAAATTACAAGGAAGGAAAAGAAATATTAGATAAATCAAATTTAAAAATTTTATCTGCATCAGATTTAAATGATGCAGCAAAAAAAATTGTTGAGGCAATAAAATAGTGTCTATTCTAATAAATAAAAACACAAAAGTAATTTGCCAAGGTTTTACTGGAAAACATGGGACCTTTCATTCAGAACAAGCTTTAAAGTACGGTACAAAATTAGTTGGAGGTGTTACACCTAAAAAAGGAGGTCAAAAGCATTTAAACTTGCCTGTTTTTAACTCTGTCCAAGAAGCAAAAGAAAAAACATCTGCGAATGCAACTATGATTTATGTTCCACCAAAATTTGCTGGGGCAGCTATTATTGAGGCTGTTGAAGCAAAGGTAGAATTAATAGTTTGCATAACTGAAGGAATTCCAGTTTTAGACATGCTTAAGGTTAAGCAAATTCTTAGAAAAAGTAATTCACGATTGATCGGACCCAACTGTCCAGGCATCATTACTCCTGAAGAATGTAAAATTGGTATCATGCCTGGAAATATTCATAAAAAAGGAACTGTTGGTATTGTTTCTAGATCTGGAACATTAACTTACGAAGCAGTCGCTCAAACTTCAGCTAATGGTATGGGACAATCAACATGCATCGGAATAGGAGGTGATCCTATTAATGGTACAAACTTTATAGATTGTTTAGAGCTTTTCCTTAAAGATGATGAAACCAAATCAATAGTAATGATTGGAGAAATAGGAGGATTAGCAGAAGAACAAGCATCTGAGTTTTTAAAAAGAGAAAAAATCAAAAAACCCATGGTCGGATTTATTGCAGGTTTAACAGCTCCACCAGGAAGGAGAATGGGGCATGCCGGTGCCATAATATCGGGTGGCAAAGGGGGAGCTGAAGATAAAATTGAGACCATGAAATCTGCTGGAATTACTATTTCGAAATCACCAGCCGATATAGGAAAAACACTTTATCAAAAACTTAATGGTTGATTTTTATCAATTTATGTTAGAATAAATTTTTAATGTCATCTTCTAACAACAATACTGTTTATAAAAAGACTTCCTTTTTAGCAGGAAATAATTCAGAATTTATTAATGAGTTTTATGCTGATTATTTAGCAGATCCTAAATCCTTACCTGAAAGTTGGAAAATTTTTTTTGATGGATTAAGTGAAGATGAAAAGTTAATTTACGATAATTTAAAAGGACCTAGTTGGTCTCCAGAAAAAAAAATTATTAAAAAAGAAATTAAATTAAAAAATATTAAAGAAACTGAAGAAAAATTAGTAGACTTAGATTCAAAGTCAGTTAAACAAGCATCAAAAGACTCTGTTAGAGCCATAATGTTGATTAGAGCTTTCAGAATCAGGGGGCATTTGATTGCTAACCTAGATCCTCTAAAAATTCAAAAAAAAGAAGAGCACTCAGAGTTAAAACCAGAGAGTTATGGATTTAAGAAAAGTGATTTTAATAGAAAGATCTTTTTAGATGGTGTCCTTGGATTACAATACGCTGATCTAAACCAAATATTAAAAATTTTAAAAAAAACCTACTGCTCAAATATTGGTTATGAGTTCATGCATATGGGTGATCCGGATGAAAAAGCTTGGATAAGGGATAGAATCGAAGGACCAGAAAAAAATATAACTTTTACAGAAAATGGTAAAAAAGCAATCTTAAACAAGATGGTTCAAGCAGAAGGTTTTGAAAAGTATTTACATGTAAAATTTGTTGGAACTAAAAGATTCGGTTTAGATGGAGGCGAGTCATTAATTCCTGCTTTAGAACAAATAATAAAAAGAGGTGGAAATTTAGGTGCAAAGGAGATCAAAATAGGTATGCCTCATCGTGGAAGACTAAATGTATTAGCAAATGTAATGGGCAAGCCCTTTAAAGCCATCTTCAGCGAATTTTTTGGAAAGTCTGTAAGTACAAGTAAAGATTTTGAAGGTGATGTAAAATATCATTTAGGGGCTTCATCTAATCGAGAATTTGATGGAAATTCAGTGCATATAAGTCTTACAGATAATCCATCCCACTTAGAAGCTGTAAATCCAGTAGTTTTAGGTCAAGTTAGAGCAAAACAATTTTTTCACAAGGATAAAGAGAGAAAAAAAGTAATTCCTGTTCTTATGCATGGAGATGCAGCGTTTGCGGGCCAAGGTATAGTTGCTGAATGTTTTGCTATGTCTGGTCTTCCAGGACATAACATTGGTGGAACAATACATATAATAGTTAATAATCAAATAGGTTTTACTACCGCTCCAAGATTTGCAAGATCTTCGCCTTACCCATCAGATGTTGCAAAGACTGCTCAAGCACCAATATTTCATGTTAATGGAGATGATCCTGAAGCAGTTGTCCATTGTGCTAAGATTGCAACTGAATATAGGCAAAAATTTAATAGGGACGTGGTTATCGATATGGTTTGCTATAGAAGATTTGGTCATAATGAGGGTGATGAGCCTTCTTTTACACAACCAATTATGTATAAAAAAATCAGATCTCATCCTACAACGCTTTCAATTTATGGAAAAAAACTAGGCCAAGAAGGTTTGACATCTGAGATCGATTTACAAAATGAGAAAATAAATTTTAAGAAGTATTTAGAAAAAGAATATGAGTCATCAAAAAATTATAAGTCAGAATTAAAATGGTACGATGGAGTTTGGTCAAGATTTAAACCAGACCTTGGCAAAGATAAAAGGGGCGTTAGTGGAGTTGATAAGGCAAAATTAATTAATATTGGTAAAAAGATTGCTGAAATTCCAAGAGAATTTAATGTCCACAAAACCTTAAAAAAAATATTTGATTTAAGAATGTCAGCTATTAAGGATGGAAAATCAATTGACTGGTCTACCGCAGAGAGTTTAGCTTTCGGAACTCTACTTACCGAAGGATTTTCTGTAAGATTATCTGGACAGGACTCTGGTAGAGGGACTTTTAGTCAAAGACATGCAGTTTTAAGAAACCAGGATAATCATCAAAGATATATACCACTTAATAATATTTCGGGTAATCAAAAAAACTTTGAAATTATAGACAGTCTTCTATCAGAATTAGCAGTCTTAGGTTTTGAATTTGGATACTCTTTATCTGAACCTGAAACACTTGTTTTATGGGAAGCTCAGTTTGGAGATTTTGCTAACGGAGCACAAATTATAATTGACCAATTTATTTCATCAGGAGAGTCAAAGTGGGGAAGAGCTAGTGGTTTAGTATTGTTATTACCTCACGGTTATGAAGGTCAAGGACCCGAGCACTCTTCTGCGAGACTGGAAAGATTTTTACAACTATGTGCTGGAGAAAATATTCAAATTGTTAATTGTACAACACCATCAAATTATTTTCATGTTTTAAGACGTCAAATGCATAGAGAATTTAGAAAACCTCTAGTAATAATGACTCCAAAATCACTTTTAAGACATAAAAAATGTGTTTCAAACATCTCGGAGTTTACAAAAAAAAGTACTTTTCACAGAGTTTTAGAGGATGATGCTTATTCTAACATAAAAAATTTATTAGAATTAAAAAGAAGAGACTCAAAAATTAAAAAAGTAATCATGTGCTCAGGGAAAATTTATTATGATCTTATTGAGGCGAGAGAAAAATATAAAAATAATGAAGTAACATTTATAAGGATAGAGCAACTTTACCCGTTTCCTGCAAAAACTTTAGCAAATATTTTAAAAAGATATACCAAAGCAGAATTTATTTGGTGTCAAGAGGAGCCACAGAATATGGGCGCTTGGAATACAGTAAGAAATTACATTGATCGAACATTAGAAATAGTAAATTTTGGTGATAAGTCTGTTAAATATATCGGTAGAAAAGCAGCTTCTTCCACTGCGACTGGAAATCTTAACAAACATCTTGCACAACAAAAAGAAATATTGGAAAAGAT
>MDSV01025359.1_pt1 | contig 10778 bp, 10 predicted proteins | sample 810851 | NCBI WGS metagenome assembly MDSV01 (sample SAMN05326640, study PRJNA326480) | marine metagenome | isolation source: seawater | place: Atlantic Ocean: North East | collected 2012 | reverse complement strand
CAAATTTTGTAAGTTTAAATGCATTAAAAATTTTATTACCATTTGGATAAATGATTTTTTTATTTAATTTTTGTTTTTTTAAATAGCTACTTAAATCAATCATATAATCTTTTTCAAATTCTTCTATAACTTGCCAATTAGTAAATATTTTTTCCCAGTATTTATCTAGATTATTTTTTTTCATAATTTAATTTTAAATTTTAATTTAATTTAGTAAATTTAAATATATGAAAATATCAAATGTTGAAATTTATGAGCTGGAAATACCATTTAGCAAGTTTGTAGGTGATAATGGAATTGCATCAAAAGATTTTCCAATTCAGAGACAAATCTTTGATTTTTGTATAGTAAAAGTTGAGACTGATAATGGTCTAATTGGCTGGGGCAGTGGATTTTCTTATGAATGCAGAAGATCTGTTTCTGAATGCATTAGACATATGATCATCCCGAAAATTATAGGAAAAAATCCATTAAATGTTAAGAAAATTAACTTTGAACTTCAAAAACAACTTCACTTATTTGGAAGATATGGAATTACTATATTTGGTATTAGTGCTATTGACATTGCTTTATGGGATATTGTAGGAAAATATTATAACAAATCGATAGCTGAAATTATTGGCCCAAAGCACTCTTATCCTCTTGAAGGTTATTCAAGTTTATATCGTTATGGAGATAAAGAATTAGTTTCTGAGATGGTAAAGAAGTCATTAGCAGAGAACTATAAACATATAAAATTACATGAAATTAATGAAGATGAGGTTAAATCATCACGATTGGTGGCTGGAGATGATATTTCAATAATGATAGATACAAATTGTCCATGGAATAGAGAAGAAGCTAAAGAAAAAGCCAAAATTTTTTCTAAATATAATTTGCTTTGGTTAGAAGAGCCTATAAATCCACCAGAAGATTTTGATGGACTTAGAGATATTCGCCTTCAAACAGGTGTTTCAATAGCTGCAGGGGAAAATGCTTGTACTGTTTTTCAGTTTAAAAATATGATTGAAAAAAATGCTGTTGATTATGCCCAACCAAGTGTTACTAAAGTAGGGGGAATTACGGAATTTTTAAAAATTATTTCATTATGTGAAGAAAAAAACATTAAATTGATGCCTCATTCACCATATTTTTGTCCAGGTTTTCTTGCAACACTTCAATTATCACGTTGTATGAAAGATTTAAGTTTACTTGAAAGATTTTTTGTAAAACCAGAAGCTTATTTGTATCCAAAAAATATTTTTAATCCTAAAAATGCTTTGTTTAGTCCTCCAAAAGGCTTTGGTTTAGGAGTTGAGCCAAATAAAGATGTTATAAAAAGTTATAAAGTAAATTAATATATGTTTTAAAGTAAAATAAATTTATATATAAATTAATTATGAATAGATCTTTTTTTAGAAAAGTTGCTTTTGGTTTAGCGGTTAATGAAACTGTACCAAATGATCCAATAAAATGGGCTATTAATCAGTTAAAACATTTGCCAGATTTAAATTGGAAGGGTCCTAAATTTTCTATTGATGAAATGATGAACTTTCATGGAAAGTATAATTATACGGATAGAAGAATTCTCCGTAAAAAACATAAAAACAGTCGAAAAGATTATAAAGAAGCTAAACGAAAGTTAAAATATTCAACTGGACATTATTATTTTGAACCTTTGTGGCTTTATTTAAGGCATAATGAAGCAGTAAATGGGCCAGCTCCAGTCTTTCATAGGTTTTTGCATTTTTGGGGGAATCATTTTGCAATCCAACAAAAAAACGCCATGTATGTCTATGATGTAGGGCCTTATCATATGAAAGTTTTAGCGCCTGCCATGACCAAAAATATTGAAGATTTGGTTTATGAAGCAACTATTTCTTGGGCTATGATTCATAACTTAGACAACTCAAAGTCCATTGGCCCTAATTCATTACGTTCCATTAAAATGTCTGAGAGAGGTAAATCTGCTAATTTAAATGAAAACCATGGTAGGGAGTTATTGGAATTACATACTGTCTCTCCTAGGGCAGGGTATAATCAAAATGATGTTATTAATATGTCAAAAGTAATGTCTGGTTGGATGCATAAGAAGCATAAATCATCTAAAAAAGAAGAAAATGTTCCAATTAGTTTTGTTGACTCCTATCATGATAGCGGACCATTTAATGTTTTAGGAAAAAAATATATTGAAAGTTTTGGAACCGCTTCTTCAAAAGGCATGCTTAAAAAAGTTATAAAAGATCTAGTAAGACATCCTTCATGCATTAATTTTATTTCTAAAAAATTATGTAATCATTTTATAACAGAAAATCCATCATCTGAAATTATTGAACCAGTAATTTTAGCATGGAAAGAATCAGAAGGAGACTTAAAAGTAATTCATGAAGCAGTTATTAATCAAGCTTATAAATTTTCTCATTTAAAAAAATTTCAGTCACCTGAAACTTGGTTGCTTCAGTTTATAAAAATGTCTGGTTTAGATTATTTTCCATCAAATTATGATTATGATTTTAAAACCAAACCCTCTAGAAGAATTGTTAAGCCTTCAAGATGGTTAAGAAATTTAGGACATAACCCCTTTAGACCTCTTCAGCCTAATGGATGGTCAGATTTTGAAGATGATTGGGTGTCGCCAGAGTTTTTATTTAGAAGAATTGGCATGATAAAGGTTCAACAGGATAAGAGAAGATTAGAGCATTTTAATCAAAGTTATATAAATAATATTGTTGATAAAAATTTTGATAATAAGAAAGAAGTTTTAAAATATGTAAATTCTGCAAAATCATCTGAGAAATCATTGGCATTATTTGCAAGTAAATGGATGTTAAAAACATGAAAATTTCCAGAAGATATTTTTCAATTGGTTCAGCAAGTCTTATTCTATCAGGTTCAGTTCCTTATAAGTTATTAGCAAATTCAATGAATAAAAAGAAAAACCTAATTGTTATAATGTTGAGGGGAGCTATGGATGGTTTATCTGCTGTGCCTTATGTGCATGATAATACTCTTCAAAAAATGAGGCCAGACATTTTTGTTAAAAATAACTTAAAACTTAACAGTGATTTTAATTTACATCCTAAACTTTTTAACTTTCAAAAGCTTTGGAAAGAAAGTAAGGCATCTATAATCCATGCTACAAATATTCCTTATACAGAAAGATCTCACTTTGATGGACAAAATTTAATGGAAAGCGGGGGTACAATCCCGTATAAGTTAAAAACAGGTTGGTTAGGTAGAGGTATTGATGTAGCAGGTTTAGAAGGTCTATCAATTTCTTTGCCTATGCCTCTTTTACTAAGAGGTGAAAGTAATCATGATAACTTTTTCCCATCCAATCTTAGAATGCCTAGTCAAGCAATGATAGATATAATGCAAACGCATTTTCAAAGTGAAAAAAATATAAATAAATCTTTTAATAAGTTAATTTCCAGACCTCTTTCAATGATGTCTGGTAGAAAAAATAAGCGTTTGGCCTATTTGGCAAGTATTGCTGGGAATGAAATAAAAAAAGAAGATGGTCCTAGGGTGGCAGTATTTGAAGTCTTTGGTTTTGATACTCATGCAGCTCAGGGTGGAGCAGATGGAGAGCATGGTCAGAAATTGAAGCAAATAGACATTACTTTTGCTTCGCTTAAAAATACATTAGGAAAAGCATTTGATGACACGCTTATAATTACTTTAACAGAATTCGGTAGATCTTTAGTCCAAAATAATGGTTATGGTACAGAACATGGTTATGGAAGTGCTATTTTAATGGGTGGTGGTTTACTTAAAAAATCACAAATTTATACTGATTGGCCTGGAATAAAAAAACAAAATCTCTATGAAGGCAGGGATTTAAATTCAACTTTAGATTCAAGGGCTGTATACTGTGCGGCAATGTCTGCATGTTTTGATGTTGATTTTAAAAAGTTAAACAAAGAAGTTTTCCCAGATAAAAAACTCCCCGATTTAACTGAAAAACTTTTTAAAGTATAAGTTTATTGACTCATTACAAATCCACCATTTGGAGAAATTGTCTGTCCTGTCATAAATTTAGCTTCTTCAGAAGCTAGATAGACAGCAGCCCATGCAATATCATCTGGGGTTCCAAATTTTTTCATTGGAGTTTGACTTTTAACAATATTTCTTACATAACCTAAATTATTTGTCATTTCTGTTTTTATATAACCTGGTGCTATCGCATTTACTCTTATATTTCTACTTGCTAATTCTCTAGCAAGAGCTCTGGTATAGCCAAGAATACCTCCTTTTGCTGCGGCATAATGAGGAGAAGAAGGCCCACCTGTCGTACCTATAACAGAACCTAGATTAATTATTGAACCAGAATTATGTTTATTCATTATTTTTAAAACTTCTCTAGTACAAAAAAAGGTGCCACTTAAATGTGTGTTAATCATTTTAAACCAATCATCGTCATTCATATTGACGGTAATGTCAAAGTGAGATTTAATCCTTTCATCATTATTAAATTCATCAATTTGTGCTTTATTCACTCTATTTCTTTCATCAATAATGTCTTGTCTTTTTTCAAAACCATTTATTCCAGCATTATTAACTAGTATATCAATTTTATTATATAACTTATTGATTTTATTAAATACATTTTTAACTTCCCTAGAGTTAGAGACATCTAGTTTAAAAGCCATGCCTTTTGTTTCATAAGCTATTTTTTCTGCTTCTTTTTGCAGTAGGTCACAAATAATAATATTTGCCTTTTCCTTATAAAAAGTTTTTGCAATTTCTGAACCTAATCCTCTGGCTCCCCCAGTTATTACTGCAATTTTACCTTTAAGTCTTCCCATTTTTTAACTCATATTATAAGATGATTTTCTAAATAGGATAAAACATTATGACTAAATTAATATCTTTTTTTTTAACAATACTGTTTTTGTCTTTTTCTTCGTATGTTTTAGCAAATGATTGTAAAAAATCAAAAAAATACATGAAAACTGATGATTGTTATTGGTTAAAAAAAGTTGTTGGAATTAGAACTCCTATTATGATAGCTAGTGGAACATTAATTGATGATAATTTTATAATTACAAATAGACATGTAGTGGAGGATCATTCGTATGTGATTGTTAGGTTTTTTAATGGTGAAATTAAAAAAGCTTACCCTTTACCAAATAACTACCCAGTTGATTTAGCCATTTTAACATTAAATAAAACTTTAGATCCAAAAAATATTAATTTCAGTTTTAAATCAACTTTACCTAAATATTTAAGAGTTGTAGGTTTTGATCAAGGTAGAAAGAAAAGTAGAGTTTATAAGAAAGGAAATCTAATCCATTATCCTGATTTAAAAAATTTTTCTCTTTCAAGAATACATACAAATGCTCAAAGTTTACCTGGTAATAGTGGAGGGGCAGTAGTAGATGAAAATTCTAACCTTATAGGTTTTTTAGCTTCGGGTGATGGTAACTATAATGAAATTGTTCCAATTCAAGCTCTTCAAAATGTTATTGAAAGTACAGATATTAAGATTAAAGAAGAGTTTACTAATTGGGGGAAAAATATTAGAATATGTGCTGACACACTTGAATTCTCGTATAAATTTCAAAAGCGTCCACCTGATAATTTAATTAATAAAATCGAGAATTTTTGTTCTTTGTCTAAAAATAAACAATTATATGATCAAGTTGGCCAGACATTTGGAAGGTGGGGTTTGTTTGATAAGTCTATTTTCTTTTTAAAGAAGAGCTTAAAAATAGATCCTTACAGCCCTAACGCTTTATTATCTATAGCTATTAGTTATCATATAAAAAGAGATATTAAGTCAGAAAAGCCTGTAATATTAAAACTTTTAAAACTTATACCAGAAGATCCTCAAGTTTTAAGATTGGGTATTCAAGTTGCAGGGTATTTAAAAGAAAAGAAATTAGGAAAAAATATTTTAAATCTAATGAAAAAATATAATCCTGCTGCTTTGCCATTAGCCAAAGATTATTTAAATAATGCTTTTAAACCCTAATTTAATTTATTAAATAATCATCTGAAGGGTCTGGTATCCAGCCATATTTTGAAAAATTTGAATCTGAAGGTATCGCTCTTTGTTTTAAAAATAATAGAATGTCTTTTACAGATGAATTAATGTTTTTATTTAAAAACCTTGCAATTAAGGCGCTCATTCTAGGTACGGCGTAACTAGTTCCTCCAGTATAAGAATTCACACCTCTATGATCTGTAACTAAAATTCTTTCTGCAGGTAACAAAAAATCAACGCTTTTACTTCCATAATTTGAATCGCGACCTAATAAACCATTTTTAGTTGAAGATGATACGGTTATAATATTTTCTAAATCAAAAGAGGCTGGATATATTGGTTTAATATCTATGTCTTGTTTAGCATTACCCGCAGATACCACAAAAATTAAATGATTATATTTTTTAGCTGCAGATAAAAAACATTCCCAATCTTTTTTATTTCTTGACCCCATTGATAAATTAACAATTCTAAGATTATTATCTGATATTTCTTTAATTAATTTCTTAAACTTACACATTTTCAATGCAGGAAATCTATAAATTGCAGTTCTAATATTTGGAGCTTCATTTTTTATTACGCTAAAAACGGTTGTTCCATGATGTCTTGGGTAAAATGGATTTCTTCTTGGATCGTTATCAAATGGGTATTGATCATTGTCCCAAAAATCATAACCAAATAATTTACCTTTTTCTTTAACGGCAATATGATTACTTAATGTCTTTAAATTATAGTTCACACCTGTATCAACTAAAGCTATTAAATTATTTTTTGTTGGATTTAATTTATTTGTAATTATTGGATTTAGATCTTCTATTGCTAACACTTTCTTTAAATCTTTATCTAATGACAATATCTTATTTGGGTTAGCATCTTTATATTTTATTAACCTAATGTTTTTAAAGCTACAGTTTTTATCCAACCTTAATTGAATTATTGGAAGATTGTAATTAAAGGTTAATGTTATTAAATTTATTTTAGTACCTCTCTTAAATATTCTTGAAGTAACATGATAATTTTTATTTTTATAATAAAGTTTTTTAAGATTATTATCTTTTTTAAACCATTGACCATTTAATTCATTTTTCCCTATCAAAACATTGCAAATATGAATTGAATTAACTTTTACAAAATTTAGATCAATATTAAAATTTGACGCATTTCCTTGAGAAGTTAGTAAATTAATAAAAATAATTGAAAAATAAAAAAAAAATCTATGTTTCATTAAACTCTTTTTCTAAGTGAGGGCAATCCAACTCCAGTTGCTTCAAATCCCCCGTCAATAGACAAGTTTTGGCCAGTTATGTAACTAGCCTCATCAGAACAAAGAAAGAGTATTCCATTTGCAATTTCTAACTCAGTTCCATAACGGTTTAATGGAATAGCATCATGATAAGCATTTATTATGTCATTAGTGTGAACTGCCATAGCTAATTTTGTTTTTACTGGCCCAGGCGATACACAATTTGCTCTAATACCAAACTCACCTAATTCACTTGCTTGTTGTTGAGTTAAATGTACTATCGCTGCTTTAGATGTTCCATAAGCTATTCTTAAGGTGGAAGCTCTTAAGCCTGAAATTGAAGCTATATTTACTATACAGCCTTTAGTTTTTTTTAGATATTTAATACAGTTTTGAGTTGTTAAAAAAGAACCATCTAAATTAGTTTCCATAATTTTACGCCAATTATTAAAACTAACTGTTTCTATTTTACCAAAATCAGCAACACCAGCATTATTTACAAGTACATCTATTCTTTTACTCCAGTGAATTATTTCATTAATCATTTTCTTATTTGTTTTTAAACCTGAAATGTCAAACGAAAAAGTTTTATAATCTAAACTATTTAATTTAATTTTATTTAACTCTTTTTTATCTTTATCTATCATTGCCACTTTAAAATTATTCTTTAAAAATAACTTACTTGTTGCTAAGCCAATACCTCTTGCAGCACCTGTAACTATTACTACCTTTTTATCAATTGATTTCATTATTACCAAACTTCTGCAAAAGGTCTTAATTCAACCCTAAAAGACCATGTTGATCTATCTTGCTTAACTGTCTTATACATTTCTTGGGCGATAGATCGAGGTTTGGCAAAAAAATCATCATTTTTGTCTGGTTGCATGAAAGGTCTTGTTCTAGGCGTATCGATCGCTGCATCAATTATAAAATAAGAAACATGTATTCCTTTGGGGCCAAATTCTCTAGCGATAGATTCTGCTAAAATTCTTTGAGAGGCTTTTGTAGATGCAAAAAATCCCCAGTGAGCCTTTCCTCTTGTGGCGGCAGTATTTCCAGTAACAATGATATTGCCACTTTTTTTTACCAACATCCCTGGTAAGGTTTCTCTAACTAAATAAAGTAGGGCAGTAGTATTAATCCTAAAGTTTTTTTCTAAATCTTTTGGATCTAGTTCAAGAATACTCCCTCTTGACGCGCTTGGTGCATTGTGAATTAAGACATCAGTATCTCCTAGATCAACTTTAATTTTTTTCAAAGTTTCTAATAATTTATCTAGATCACCTACATCACATGGATATGCATAAGAGTTTTTATATTTTTTTTCTAGGTTAATTAAATTTTGAGTATTTCTAGCTATCATAGCAACATTATAATTCTTTTCTGAAAAATATTTTGCTATTTCAGCGCCAGTTCCTTTTTCAGGTCCTACCCCAGAAATGACACACAATTGCTTTTTTGTATCACTCATATTTAAAGCATTCCCTTTCATATAGTTTTGACTTCCATTTTAGAACATTTTCAAATTTTGTAGGTATTTCAAATTTAAACCTTTCACAATAAAGGAAAATTGAATGTCCAGTAATGTCTGCTACTGAGAAATTATCACCACAAATAAATTCATTTTTCTCTAAACATGGATTTATTCTTTCAAAAAGAAGATTTGTCATTTGCATTCCTCTTTCAACCACGTCAGGGCTTTGCTTAATATCATTTCTTGTGCCAGCTAAAACTCTATCTGCAAACATTGATACTTTGTTCCTTAACGCAAATCCTAAAGGGGTTAAACAATCTAACTCAAGTCTTCTATTCCACATATCGATATAAGCTTTATTTTGCGGATTATTTCCAAATAGAGAAGGGTTTGGAAAATGTTCTTCTTCTAAATACCTGCAAATAGATATACTCTCTGAGATTATAGTCCCGTCATCTAACTCTAAAAAAGGAATACAATTAAAAGGGTTCATAGATTTAAATGGTTCCTTAAACTGCTCTCCATCCCTAACATTTATTTGACGAGTTTCTAAAGTAATTTTTTTTTCATTTAAAAAAGCTTGAACTCTTTGTCCGTTTGGAGCTAAAGAAAAATTATATAATTTCATTTTTTTTCCTAATTTTTTATTTTATATCCCTTTTTAAATATTTGCCATATAATCAAATTGCAAACTACTATAAAAATGATTATAGATGAAATACTTAACATAACATGAATTTCGCCTGAGCCAAAAAATGAGTATCTAAAACCAGATATTAGATAAAAAATAGGATTAAATAAAGTTACTGTCTGCCAAATTTCTGGTAAAACATCAATTGTATAAAAACTTCCCCCTAAAAAAACTAGTGGAGTAATAATTATCATTGGAACGAAGTTAATTTGTTCAAAATTATCCGAAGAAATTCCAATAATAAAGCCTAAAAGGCTGAATGAAATACATGATAATAAAAGCATTAATAACATTAAAAAAGGATATTCAAGTTTAATTTCAACAAAAAATGTAGAAGTTATATAAATAATCACACCAAGAAAAAAAGATTTTGTGGTTGCAGCGCCAACAAAACCTATCAATATTTCAACATATGAAATAGGTGCAGACAATAGCTCATAAGTAGTACCTAAAAATTTTGGAAAAAAAATACCAAAGGAGGCATTTGTTACGCTTTGCATTGAGACAGTTAATAATATTAAGCCTGGAACAATAAATGCCCCATAGGGTATATCACTCATAAAGTTTATGTTTTTACCTATTGCTGTCCCAAAAACAATAAAGTAAAGAATGGTAGATAATATTGGTGAGATAATACTTTGAATTATTGTTCGAAATGTTCTGGCCATTTCAAATTTATAAATTGCTTTAATTGCTTCGTAATTAATCATTTTTTAATATTTCTACAAAAATTTGTTCTAAGGTAGATTGATTTGTTTGTACATCAATCAATTCAATTCCTGATTTTTTTATAATGCTTAATAAAGAGGTGATTCCCGTTCTTTTACCAGTAGGTTTGTAATCATACTCAATACAGTTTTTTTCTTTTGACAATCTTAAGTTAAATTTCCTAAGAGTTGATGGTAGTTTATCTATTTTTAACTTGGTAAATATAGATAATGTTTTTCTACTCATTTGAGAAATTAGTTTATCTTTTTTATCAACTAGAAGTATTTTACCATGATTTATAACTGCTATTCTATCAGCCATTACTTCAGCTTCTTCTATATAATGAGTTGTTAAAATAATTGTAACACCTTCGTGTTGAAGTTCTTTAATAATTTTCCACATGTCCTTTCTTAATTCCACATCAACACCAGCAGTGGGTTCATCAAGAAATAAAACTTTAGGTTCATGGCTAAGGGCTTTTGCTATCAAAACTCTCCGCTTCATTCCACCAGATAAAGACTTTATGATCTGATCTTTTTTATCCCACAAAGAAAATTTTTTTAACAAATTCTCTAAGTAATCATCATTTTTTTTTTTTCCAAAAAGTTGTCTTGAAAACTTTACAGAATTTAATACCTTTTCAAAAGGTTCTAAAGCTATTTCTTGTGGAACAAGACCAATAATTCTTCTGGTT
>MDSV01216399.1_pt1 | contig 10779 bp, 16 predicted proteins | sample 810851 | NCBI WGS metagenome assembly MDSV01 (sample SAMN05326640, study PRJNA326480) | marine metagenome | isolation source: seawater | place: Atlantic Ocean: North East | collected 2012 | reverse complement strand
TAAAGCATAACCGTCGGTTGTTGATGCACCACCTGCTGGGTCATAACCAGTACCTATTAAATCGCCAACATCGGCTGCGTTACCATCGGATGTAAGTGAAATTTTATCGATAATATTAGTAGCAGGCGCGCCCTTTTCTGTTCCTCCCATTGTATATCCATAATTTGATCCTCCATAACCGGGAGTAGGTGATTCTTCTAGTTTGTTGCTTGAAATTTCATTTAACTGATAAAACTTTGATTCATTATCATCCCAAACATATAGCTCTCGTTGATTGGTAAGATAATGTAATGAGCCGTTTGCAAAAGAAGAGTTGTCAGTTAAAAGTAATGCGCCGTTCGAATCATAATTATAAACAGTAATACCTGCACCAGAACGAGAACCATCTGTACCAAATACGTTGTTTGCAATAGTACCACCGAGAGCTGCAGCTAGATTTCTACTTCTTGTTGGCATCAGATCTTCCTTAATTCGTTAATTACCATATGGTCCATTGGAACTTGCGTATACTGATCGTTAGTAATATACTTCAAAAATACTAAGAATGGTTTTACTACTGGCCAGTGTTTTTCTTCTAATTTTAATTCTAGTATATTAAGCATTGCTTCAGCGCCAAAAGCATTAAATACCACAATGAGATGGTTTAATATTAACCTTTCAGCCAATTCACCATTATCTAGGTATCGATTAACTAATCTCTTTATATACTTAAACCTTTTTAAATCTTCATAAAATTCTTCAACGTCAGAAAATTTAGGATTATAATAATGTTTTGCAGCATATAGAAAAAGGTTATCTTCATTTAACTCATTAAAGACTAACATAAAATTATTTATATTAGCCTACTAAATTTTTCATTTTTTCAATTAAGGTTTGCTTACTTTTTCTACGATCTAACTCAACGCCATGTTGACGACCTAAAGCTTCTAATTCAATCTTTGTCATTTCATCTAATGACTTATCATTTGCTGGAGCTTCAATAAGCATATCAGCGTCTGTATGCGTATGTGGCATATCACCATCCTCGTGATCATGTGTCATACCATCTTCATGATGGTGATGTGGCTCGGTACCGCCGCCATGTGAATGTTCAGTGCCATCTGGATGCGTGTGTAAATTAGGATCTACTTGCACAACTGGCTCTTCAACAGGATGATCAGCATGCCATTCATCAATCATATGAGATTTAATTTTAACTGCCTTTAAAAGTTCACCTGTCTTAGGATCAGTCCAACCTCTTGGAGTTGGGACGGCGTTTGCACACCATGAAGGGGGTCTAATAGCCATTTTATTTTTCCTTTATACGTTATATCCAAGTTTTTTAGCAACTTGATATCTATGCTTATCTTGATCACCGCCTGATTTTTGATGACCATCAGAACGTCTGTGATGATAATCAATATGTGAAGCTGCTGATTTAAAACTAGAGTCTTTAGATTTACCGCCGTTTAATTTTTCAGCATCGCTGTGACCTAACATTGATTCATCTAAGTCATCTAAAGTAACGGTATACATTGCTTCGTATGCATTTTTTACTTGACTTGGATTAACCATAGCATTTTCTTTTGTAACTACACCAGCAACAGGATTAACAATCTTTTTGTCGCCTTGTTTATTGTCGTTGTTACGAGCTTTCATATTTGGACCAGCACGGCCAGCTTTTGCTGCATCATCATGACTTTGCTTTTCAATATCAATAGTTGGTCCTTTTAAATCTTTTTTCATTTGCTTAGCACCAGCACCTTTAAAAGCGTCATCTGGATCTTCGGCTTTATCTTTGTTTGGGCTATGATTTTCTTTTTCTGCAAGTACAGTTTTCAATGCAGTACGAATGGTTGATTCTTTGTAAATATGCGGATGTTCAGCTTTTGCATCCGAGTGATCACCATAATGATTTCCAAGAGCACTTCTTACATTTTTCTTGGGCCCATGGTAACTTAACTCATCACCTTTTTCTCCACCATGATATTTAGTTTTAACCCCGTGGGTTTTTTGCATATAAGCTGCATGAGATTTCATTTCATCTTTGCCATCTAATGCGTGTTGAGCAGGCCCTGAACTAACTTCTTGTATTGTCGATTCTTTTTGTTCCATTTCGCTTCCTTTATTACTACCTTTAGTTGTATCCATTTTAGGATTCATTGTGGCAGTTTCACCATTCTTTTTCTTTTTAGCAGGAACTTCTTTGGCACCCATTTCTTTGTCTTGCTTTTTAATTTCCATATCTTTATAGTAGCCTTCTTTTTGATCAGCAATCTTAGTTGCTGTATCTTTTTTCATTGTAACAGGATGGGTTTTGCCTGCAAAACTAAATGATTTTTTACCAGCCTTTGACGCAGCTGCAGCAGCACCATGAAATGCTGTACGTTCGTTTGCCGGAATTTCTTCCGGAATTACAAACCTATTTTCTGTGACCTCTTGCCAAGCGTGGGCCATACGCTCAATCTCTTGCTTATTCATGTGTTTTCTCCTACATCCACATATGTGTTGATATGGCACCTGCCGCGGCAACTATCGCCACCCAAAATAATTTGTTAATTGCTCGTACCGTATATTGGTTATTATCTACTTTCTTTTCAATAGTATCTAATTTTTCTGAAAATTTATTCATACGCTCCCATGAATTTGTACGATATTCATTGTACGAATCCATTTTTTCCTCAAAACGAGCAATAGAAATAAGCACTTCGCCCATTTTATCTAGCTTTCCTTCTATTCTGTTTAGTCTTGACTGTGTCGTTTCGTTTGACATCTTTTGCTGTACCTTGACCTGAGGTTTTACGGATACCATATTGTTGACCTATTTATATTGTACACTAACATTTCCAACGTCTTAAAGACATTGCTTTACGAGTAGGGCGCCCTTTTTCGTCTTTCATGGGACCTTTCATTCCGCTCATACGAGCACAAAAAGATCTACGACGTGCTGCATCTTTACTACCGCGTTTTACTTTACCAGTAACTGCAGTTTGTAATTTACTACCAGGGTTTTTTCTACGATGAGCAGCTACACCTTTTGCAGTCATACCGGCTCCAGATTTTGTAGATCTAAAGTGACCTTTAGAGTCAGCACCTCTTGCTTCATTTTGACCAGGTGTAAGCTTCTTCATAATACGAATTGACTCATCAGAACCATAATCATATTTTATTTCTTCATTTGTTTCTTCTTCATCTCTTCCTTGAGCTTTAAGTCTAAAGTTCTTTTTTACTTCAGCATCAGTAACACGCTCAACGTTTTTAATCATGTTAGGTTGTTTAACAATAGCACGAAGTTTAGCTTTAACATCACCGGTACCCATACCAGATATAAACATCATAGGAAGACCTTCAATGTTTACTTTAAATGTAGCATCTTCATTAACGTCTTCTTTTTTATTACTAATAATTTTACCCTGTTTACGTTTAATTGGAACTTTTAAATTAGGTAACTTTTTATCTGTACGGTAGCCTACAACCTTTTCAGACTTAACTACTTCTCTATCAACCGGAACCATGCGTACACCGCGTTTGCCATCAGGCTTAGTATAAACCTCAGGCTTTCTATCAGCTGACTTCACGTTTTCTTTACGTGATCTTTTTCCGCATACTTCTTTAAAGGTTTTCATAGCTAACTCTTAAATTACTTATTAGATTTTTTAACTATAATATCACGACCATCGTGCCACTTATGTATATCATTTGGCATGCCATCTTCTTTATGATCCGGAAAATGATCCCGGGCGGCTTTCGTTACATTCGCCTTTTTGCCGGAATATGTTACGCCATTTCCTGAATGTTTAACGCTAACACCAAATTTTTTCTTATATTCGTTTTTATGTGCCATTTTTTCGGAAGAGCTCATACCATCAGCTCCATCGGGAATAGTCATGTGAGTTATTTCTTCTGCAAGAGCTTCTGACAATTTAGATTTTTTAACTATAATATCACGTCCATCATGCCATTTATGTATATCATTTGGCATACCATCTTCTTTGTGATCAGGAAAATGATCACGAGCAGCCTTTGTTACATTTGCCTTTTTGCCTGAATATGTTACGCCATTTCCGGAATGTTTTACAGTAACATTAAATTTTTTCTTATATTCTTTTTTGTGAGACATTTTATCAGAAGAGCTCATACCATCAGCTCCATTGGGAATAGTCATGTGAGTCACTTCTTCCTCAAGAGCTTCTGACAATTGCATTCTAAAATCTTCAAATGTTTTGTTTTCCATTGATTTAACTTTCTTTCTGGTTTTAAATTTGTCGGTGTCAGGCTTATTCATTACACCAGCAACATCTTTACCTGGATCATCTTTACCATGATAACCCTGTGCTTTTGCTGGCGGAAGCTTTTTAATCTTACCACCCTTTGCAAGGAATGCTTTGACCGCATCAGAATCTTCTTTAGCCGGAACTCTTGCTTTACCAGTCATTTTATCGACTGCCATGGAAGTACCTCTTTGTCTATTGACAAATTGATTAATTCCTTTTTTCATGTTTTTCTTTTGATCTTCTGGACCAATACCCGTGGTACCAGCAGATTTTCTTCCAGCATCAGCAGCAGAGGCTGGAACCTTTTTCAGGTATCTACCAGCCATACTCTTTGAAATTTCATTGACATCTTCTTTTTTAGACTTTTTCTTTTTATTATCAGGATGGCCTTTACCACCATCAGCTTTAGAAGCCCATACAGCTTTACGCTGTGCTGCTGATACGAATCCTTCCCATAACTCTTTATTAGACATTACTTACCTCTTAAATCCTTATCAGCACCGTGATATGTACCTTTGCCTTTAGTGATATATGAATTGACTCTGGCCATGGCCCACTGCTGTGGAGTTGTGCCTGGTCTATGACCAGTTTTCCATGCAGCCATGCCGCGATTGTAAACTTTACGAAGAATTCCTAGAGAAACTCCGGATTTTTTTGCTTTAGCTGCTAATCCTTTAGTAGCATCTTCGGAAATGTATTGACTAAATTTCATCATGGTTGTGTGTTCCTGTTTTTTCTACGAGCAGCGGCTAATCTTGCAGTATCCATCATACGATCATGACGTTTTGCATCTGCAGCATCTCTTCTTTTTTCAATTTTCTTTTGATTTGAAATTCGCTGTTTAGCCATGGCTATGTCTTCACCATACATTTGTCTAAACTTTAAAGTATGCTTACTTAATTTAGTTTTTGCTTTAGCATCACCCGGAGCCGGTTTATATGCTGATTTATTATCGTCTGCTTTTTTAGCATTTCTATTAAAGTGTGCTTTTCTTTTATCAGCAGTTGATTTTGATAAACCTTTATAATAATCTTCAATTACTTCAATAGAGTCTAACCATTTTCTAGATTGCATTCCGTTTAATTCTACAATAACGTAATTAGTTCCTAATACCTTTACTTCAGCAACCTCATCTGTTTCTTTAATAATAACTTTATCGCCAACATTACATAAAGAGCCTGAAATATATGCTTCTCTTGTTTCTGAAACTGAATCTAATTGTATATGATTTCTAAATTCTTTTTGTTCGTTTAAACCTAATCCTTTACGAACGGCGTTATAAACAGATTTAGTATCTGCATTAGAAAGTCTTTTAGGCATATATTGTGCAAATTTAGTAAAGTCACCCGACTTTACATATTCTCTTAACTTAGTACCAGATACACCTTCAACACCTTTTGATTCAGGGTCTCTTTTACCGGCACTTAATACTGTAATACGTTCGAAATTATAAAACCCATGCTTACCTTCTTTACCGTTATATTTCTTTAATGTAATTTCATATTCACGTACACGATCATCGCCAGCTACAATTACAACTCTTTTAAATCCTTCATCATAGAATGATGTCATAGCATTAAAAATAGTTTTTAATTTTTTGTCTAACATAATTTGACGAGCGTATTGAGGAAAACCTTTTCTAGCAAATTTTACTTTTTGTACAAACGGAATTGGGTTTTTATTATTATCTTCTGTTTGAGTTAGATAAATTCTAAAAGGATTATTTCCAGCTTTTGCTTTTAAAAAATCCAAAAGTTTCTCATGACCAGCAGTTGGAGGATTCATCCGACCCCATACAAAGTACAAGGTTTTCTCCTCTTCAACTAGATAATTCTTAAATGAATTAATCAACCTTTTTTCCTTTGTACTTCAGCTTTACGAATTTTAGGGAACATTCGCTTTGCTAATCTTTTAATTCTAGCTTGAATCGCGGGCTTCTCAAGTCTTTTTTCAATCTCTTGCTTACGTGCAAAAGACAGCTCAGACTTCGGGATATCTTTGGTTATTTTTTTAACTACGGCGTTACGCGCAGCTCTCATTGACCTTTTAGTCAACTTTTCTTTTGAAGCCATTTTACGCTTAGCTCGTGCACGACCAATCTTGATGCGAGACTTCATTCTCTTCATCATTCTAGAACGCTTCATTCGCTGCTGTAAGGACAATGCCTCATTTGCATTATCTTCTTCAACATCAGCACGCTTGCGCTTTTGTGCCGCATATTTAATTTGGTCGTCACTACCAGGTTTGTAGTCAACCATCATAAAATGTTTAAAATCTACTGGCTTCGCCATTAGTTTCTCCCCGGTTTATCCCATCCTTTTAATATAGTCGGGCTAAAGTTGGCAAATGAAAATTCCATTCTGTCAACAATTTTAACCGCATCACCACCAAGTTTATCAACAGCTACATAACCTTCCTGTCCAGTTAGTCGATAACCTCGACGTGTCTTTAAGAAAGTTTTAGAACTGTTTAACTTATCTAGTATATTTATAAGTTTCAACTTTGCTAAAACTAATAATTTTTGTAAATCAAAAATCTTTTTTAAATTAACTTTGTTTTCTCGTGAAAAGAATGAAAGTAATTCATTCATTTTTCCTCGTTGGGTTGCTCTTCCGACGTCTGTTTTTTTCTTGTTAATTTCTTTTTGATATCTTTGACGAATGAAATCAATGAGCTTTTCAACATGAGAATTTGTATCCATAATAACTTGGCCACGTCTAACATAGCTGTTATTAAAGGTCTCAATCGTTTTAGCAAGATCAGAATTTGTTTCGAGCTGCTTAAGAGTCGTTGCAGCAATTGAATTAAAGAGTTTACCAGCTTCGCTAAGATATCCATTTACTTCCTCCGTATCTCTGGCTGACATAGTAAATTTTGTAAGATCTCTCAATAATGCGTCTTGAGACCATACATTTTTTGATTTTTTTAAAGATGAGGCATCGAAATTGTATTGTGCTTTCAGCGTTTCAAATGTTTTTCCTACATATGATGTATGCCATACAATTCCTATTTTACTTGCTTTGATCGTCTTGGCCATTTCCGTGCCTGCCGGCACAGCATATACAATCGTATTAGGGTGAAAGGTGACATAGCTTTTACCTTTAATCTTTTCTGTTTTTATATCTCCAGGTCCATATAAAAAATCTCCTTGAATAATGCCTTTAATGCCTAAATCAGGCAAATATGCCAAAGCTTGTTTTAATTTTGAATTAAGATCGCCGCTAGTGTCAGCATCAATATCAGCATTATTCTTATAGACGACTGGTGATTTATTAAAAATTCCTTTCTTAGCAACAAAAAATCTACCATCTCTTGGATCAGTGCCTGCGAAAACAGCTGGCGCGCCATCCCATTTAACCGAGATAGAACCTTCATGCACACCTCCTAAAGTATCTCTTAAAGAGCGTAAAGCTAAAATTGCTTCACGAGTACCATTAACTCCGCCATAGATAACTTTATCCTCAATATGAGTCATATGTGTGTTTTTTTGTTCAGTAATAAATTCTTTAAAGTTCATTATATTTCTTTCGCGTTTCTAGAAACTTTTGCCATTGGAAAAATTCCAATGCGAGAATTAGCCAAGGAAAGTCTACCGTAATTACCTACCCTTCGATTATATCGAGCAACTAAAATTGGCTCATATGGATTATTTCGTGGCACTGTTCCAACAGAACCTTTATGCAATGAGGTAATTATATAAGTTCTACCTTTTTTTACAAAATTCATTGTACCTTGATGAAATTCATCAACGTTATTAACACCTGCTGCGTTATCACCATAATTTACACCGTAAATAGATTTATTAGCAACTTTATTCGATTTTAATTTTCTATAAAATGTTTCTCCATTCGATAGTCCATTAGGTTTTTCTTTAATTACAGCTTTCACAAAGCTTTCAATTTCAGGTTCATTTGGTAAGTCCGTAACTCCTCCATATTGCTGAAACCCTGAAGCATTGCGGCCAGCTTTATGAGAAATGTGTGCAACCATTTCATCTTTTGTATTAACAATTGCAAAATCTGATTTAGGATCTCTTCCACCTGGATTGGGAGTAGAAATAATCTTTGCGCATTGTACTACTCTATTACCAATCTTTAACATGATATATGGATCTTTTTCTTTTTCTAATGCTTTTACCAAACTAGATTGCGCAAGCTTTAAAGCAGCATTTTCAGCCGCTACACCAGAGCCTTTACCTTTTCCTCCAAATTCCCCGGTTTTATAAAAACTTTTTGGATACTGCAGATTGCCAACGCTCGTCTTAACGCTTTTACTAAAACCTTTAGTTGACATGCCAACTTGCATATCGTCATATTCATCTTTATCAATTTTAACAAGACCTTTAGTAGTTAAAAACTCTTCGCCGCCTTTGATTTTAGATAGAAACATATCAGATCTACTGGGATCTTTAGTTAGATCGTTATGTTGAAGAATATTCCAATTCATGGCATCCTCGTATAAAAATCTTTTGAATCGTAACATAGTGACTCTCTATTTACAGACATTATACACTATTTATAATTTTTTGTAAATAAAAAAAGCGCCCAAATGGGCGCTTTCTCTATATTTTTTTACAGTATTATTTTAAGTCGTCTGCAGTCAATGCTGGAAGATTTTCCATGCGAGAAACCATTTCAGCCATTTCATCAGCAGGAAGTGGAATCATACCTGCATCAATAAGCCTACCATCTTCGTTCCAGTGCTTTGTCCACTCAGTCATATATTCCTTTACACCCGGAATAACATCTACATGAGCATGTTTTACATAGAAGTAAAGTGCACGTGATACAGAATATGAACCATCTGCAATTGCATCAAATGTAGGTGCACCTCCGTCAATAATAGCTCCATTCAAAACATCAGAGTTTTGATCAAGATAGGAGAAACCAAAAATACCATACGTACCTGTGTCTTCCTGGAGCTTTTGAACAATTAGATTATCTTGCTCACCTGCTTCGATGTAAGCACCGTCAGTGCGCATTGCACGACACTTCTTACCTTTTTTATCACCACGAGCTTTTGATGCAGCCTTAGCAATAGGATCTTTTGCACAATAACCCTTTTGATTAACCATTTCTACATATGATGCACGAGTGCCAGATGTAGTTGGTGGACCCATTACGCGAATTGGAATGTTCGGAAGATCTGGATTGATCTGATTCCAATGAGTGTATGGATTATCAATCCATGTACCATCTTCTTGTGGAATTTGTGCAGTCAACGCTTTACCAAGATCTGACTTTGAGATATTCAGCTGAATACCTTCTTTAGAGCTAGCAACAACAATACCGTCATAGCCAACTTTAATTTCAGTCACTGTCACACCGTTTGCATCACAGTATGCTAGTTCTTTTGTTTTCATCCTTGAAGATGCATTGCCGATATCAATAAACTGAGGGCCAACGCCATCACATACACCTTTTTTTCCAACAGACGAGCCGCCGGATTCAACTACTGGAGTTTTTTGGGATGGGTTCTTACCTACTTGTTCAGCTACGATTGTAGCAAATGGAAGAACTGTTGATGAACCTGCAATGGAAACATAATCACGAGCATGTGCAGAAGTCGACATTCCAATAATAAATAAAGGAATGAGAAGTTTTTTAATCATTTAAATTTCTCCTATCTAAATAAAACGAGAGGTAGTAGCCTCTCGTTTTTATTTATTATAAAGCGTTGTATTTGTAACAAAACTTTAATACTGTTGCATACGGCTTTCTTTTTCTTCACGAGCTTTACGTTCTCGTTCTAGAGTTTTTTGAACACCATAAGTTCGCCGCTTTGCTACTTCTTTTGGATCAAGATGCTCATAACCTCGAATACCATTTTCTTTAGCCCATGCAGCTATCATATCTAGCTTGTGTGCTTTCATATTCTCTCCTTGTGCGTCTGATGTTGCTAATCCAAATTTTACCTACACGCTGAACCCATGTATGTTCTGGGTTTCTTTCCATCCAAGAAAGAATAGCTGCAGCCTTATTGGTATAATATTCCTCAGGTAGCATTGTTAATAGCTTTCAATTGATCAACTAATGACATTGAGTCTTCAGGTGATTCGGTTAAATGCTTTTGAGCTTCATACAATCTCCAAAGTCGATGACGAATAGACTTTGTCTTTTTTTGATTGCCTTCCCATAAAGCAATTTCTGCATTAACGCGAGGTAGACCCATTGCAATTGCTTTGGTATCTCTCATCACGCTTCTTTCATAACTCATACCGAGCTTCCTTTTCCGATTGGTTCACTAGTATATGTATCTACATAATCACCATCAGCTGAATATGTGCGAGTATTAGTCACTTTGATCAACTGATTACTTACATACTTATAAGTAACCAAAGAGTGTTGATACACTCCTTGGCTTGGCAGCTGATCAAGAGCCGTTTTAAAAGGACCATCTGTCATTATTTACTCCATAAAATTTTCAAGAGTTGATTTTTTTCTTTTAGCTCGTATTAAAAGTGCGTAAGGTATACTTCCATCTTTTAATGGATATCCCTTTTTAATTTTTGTATGATCTGGAAATT
>MDSV01143637.1_pt1 | contig 10779 bp, 5 predicted proteins | sample 810851 | NCBI WGS metagenome assembly MDSV01 (sample SAMN05326640, study PRJNA326480) | marine metagenome | isolation source: seawater | place: Atlantic Ocean: North East | collected 2012 | reverse complement strand
CGGGGCTCGGCGCCGCCGCCGCGGCGCGCGCGGCGGCGGGCGACCCGCGCGTGCTGCTGGCGGACGTCGCGCTCGTGCGCGCGCGGTTCGCCTGGCTCGTCGACGTCGCCGGCGTGCGCCCGGCGGACGCGGTCGCGACGCGCTTTTCACGCGGCGGCGCCGAAGGAGCGGGAACGAGCTCGCGAGGGCTCTCGAGCCTGGTGATGACGCTCGTCGACGGCGAGCGCGCCGTCGGCGGCGTCGACGCGCGGAGCGCGTACGAGTTTTTGCGGTCGGAGTGTTGTTTGGGCGCCGTCGCGACGCGTTCGACGCTCCGGAAGTTCCCGAGCGTGTTGACGAAAGACGTGACGCGCACGATGCGGCCGGCGCTCGGCGCGTTGCGCGCGCACGTCTCGAGCGAGGTGGCGGCGAAGGTGATCGCCAAGTACCCCTCCGTGTTGACGCTTCTGCCGGAGACGGTTGACGAAAAGTTTTTTTTTCTGCGCGAGACGTGCGGGCTGGACGCCGAGCGCATCAACAAGCTCGTCTCCGCGGCGCCCTCCATCGTGACGCTGAGCGTCACGCGCAACTTGGAGCCGACGTTCGCGTTCTTGGCGCGCGAGCTCGGTCTCGGCGAGGCGGGCGCGCGCGCGGTGCTCGCCAAGGCGCCGAGCGTCTTCGGCCTGCGCCGGGAAAACGTCGGGCCCAAGTTTGCGTACTTCGCCGAGCGCGCCGACCGCGACGCCGCCGTCGCCATCTTCACCAAGGCGCCGAGCCTGCTCGGGACGTCGCTCGAGCGCAACATCGCGCCCACCGCGTCGTGGATCGTCGACGCGTGCGCGCGTGTCGGGTTCGGGGACGGACCCGCCGGATCCGAAAGCGCGAGCAAAAGCGCCGACGAGACGCGCGTCGTTCGAAGCAAAGTCAGACTAAATAGTCCATTGACTTTCGAGACGCCGCGCGACGCGTTCGTCTCGTCATCAGTCTCCGACGCGCGCGTCGTGAAGAAATGGGACCCGAGAGCCGTGGACGTGCTCGTGAGCTGTCCTTCGCTGCTCGGCATGAGCGTCGAGGGCAAACTCGCGCCCACGCTGCGTTTCTTGCAGACTCGTTTTCCGAACGCGCCGGCGCCCGTTTTGTTGCGCGCGGGGACGTTTTCTCTGCGCGGGCACGTCGCGCCTCGCGTCGAGCTGCTCGCCGAAACCGGCCTGAGCGCGCGCTGGGCGCCCGGGACGTTCCTCGCCTGGAACGTCGCCACGTTCTGCGCCAAGACGGGCGTCGGCCGCGAGGCGTACGACGCGAAGGTGCGGTCGTGTCGCGACCGGGACTTCGAGGCGCCGGACTCTCGGGGACGGTCGCGCGGAGGCGCGACGGAGGCGGAGAAGGAATCAGAAAAAAAAGCGCTCGGGCTGGAGACCGTCTCGCGGGACGGCGGCGACGACGGGCGCGACGCGTCGGCTTCGATCCGATCGGCGATTCGCGCGCGCGCGGAGGCGAGCGCGCCGGGACGCGCCGACGAGCCAACCCCGGCGGAGCGCGCGCGCGCGCGTCGCGCCGCGAAGCGCCGATCCGATACCGAGAAGGACGGGACGTGAATCGTTCGTCGTTCGCGTCGCCGCGTCGCGGTATAATACTATCGTCAAAACTCGTAGTACGTAGACTACGTTCGATACATACTACTCGCTTCCGCGTCTCCTTCGACCGCGCTTCCGCGTCGCAGGCGGGTCCTTTCCCTCGGTCACTCCAGGCTCGCCGTGAGGCTCGCCGCGGACCCGCTGAGCGCTTCGAGCTGCCTCCTGACCAGCCCCGCGTACGCGCCGCGCTTCTTCAGGAGCTCCTCGTGCGTCCCACTCTCACGCGCGGCGCCGTCTTCGATGTACACGATGCGCGACGCGCTCTGGATCGTGGAGAGCCTGTGCGCGATCACCACGGAGGTGACGCTTCGTCGCGCTGTTTCGGACCCGGAACCGGCGGACCCGGCGGAACCGGCGTCGTCGTGGGGGGCGTTCACGACGCGCTCGAGCGCTTCCTGCACGACGCGCTCGCTCTCGGCGTCAAGCGCGGACGTCGCCTCGTCCAGCAGGAGCACTTTGGGCCGGCGCACGAGCGCGCGCGCGATGGCCACGCGCTGCTTCTGCCCCCCCGAGATGGTCGAGCCTCGTTCGCCGACGGTCTGCTCGTACCCGCGCGGCAGCAGGGAGATGAACTCGTGCGCGTTGGCCGCGACCGCCGCGGCCACCACCGCGTCCGACGAAGGCTCGTCCTCGTCCCGCTCCAGTAACGATCCGAGCGGCTCGAAGGGACTTTCAGAAAAGTCCCTCCGCGCGCCGCCTCGCGCCGCGCTCGCGTCTTCCCCCGCGTTCGCGTACCGCGCCTTCTCCAGCCCGAACACGATGTTCCGCCGCACAGAGCGGTCGAACAGCGCGGGCTCCTGCGCGACGATGGCGACGCGCCGTTTGAACCACCGTGGGTGCAGCGTCGCGATGTCGCGTCCGTCGAGCAAAATTCGCCCGCCGTTCGGCGCGTAGAACCGCTCCATCAAGTTCACCAGGCTGCTCTTCCCGCCGCCGCTGGGCCCGACGAACGCCACCGTCTCGCCCGCGCCTATTATCAACGAGACGCCGCGAAGCACGAGCTTGTTCGGGCGACTCGGGTACGCGAACGTCACGTTCTCCAGCTCCAGACGACCCTCGCACGTGGACGGTCGCGCGACCGGGCCGGGGGCGTCGCGCGAAAAAAACGGTCCCCCCGGCCACGTTTGAAACGCGGGTTTTTTCGCGATGAGCTCCAGCACCTTCTCGGCGGCTCCCAGCGCGGTGGTCACCGCGGTGAAGACGTCCGCCACCGCCGAGAAGCAGCTCGTGAGCTGCTGCTGGTACAGCATGAACGAGACGAGCGCCCCGGGGTTGAGCTCGCCGCGCAGCACGAGCATCCCCCCGTACCACAGCACCAGCACGGTGACCAGCATGGGCGTCGCCGTCAAGCAAAACGTGTACGTCACGACGTACCGCGCCTCGCGCGCGTTCTGGCGTTTGAACTCCGCCAGCCGGTCGCGGAAGTCCCGCGACGCGAAGGGCTCACCCGCGAACGCGCGCACCGCGAAGACGGAGGACAGAGTCTCCTCCGCGACTGTCGTCGCTTCCGCCAGCGCCTTCTGCGTCTTCTTCGAGATTTGCTTAAAATACCGCCCGTACACCTTCGACACGAGAAGCGTCGGCGGGAGCGACGCGAGCGTCACCAGCGTCAGCGGCCAGGAGAGCGCGAACATGAACGCCAACACGCCGAGCGCGTTCACCAGGTTGCGCGCGGCGACGTTGATGTTGAGCGAGAGCGCGTTGGAAACGGTCGAGCAGTCGTTGTTCAGGCGCGAAGATAAGTCGCCCGTCTTGTGCGTGTCGAAGAATCCGCCGTCCTGCGCGAGCAACGAATCGAAGAGCTTCCCGCGCACGCGCGCGTTGAGCCGCGCCATCTGCACCGTGAAGATGGACCCGCGCGCGCCGGCGAATGCGCCCGCCGCGAGCGCCGCGACGAGAAGGCACGCGCTGTACTTTTTGAACGCCGCCGGGTCGCGGTCGATGGCCACCGCGTCGACGAGCTCGCCCGTAAAGTGCGGCACGCTCGCAGCGGCGACGGCGTACAGCACGAGGAAGACGAACGCGACGGACAACAAAGGCGCGTCCGGGGCGGAAAGAGCCAGAAGCGACGCGAGCGTGGACGTCTTGTTTCTTTCCGCGCGTGTCGCAGACTCGGGGTCGTTCGGCGCCGCGGCGTCCCGGTCGAGAAGCGGATCGAGCAACGCCGCGGAAGTCTCGGAGGACTCGGAGGTTTCCGAGTCCGACCTCTCGCCGCCGCGGCGCGGCTCGGACCCGCGTCGAGAGTGACCCGACAGTAAGCGCTCATCCGCCGCCGCGAGCGCGTCGTCCGCGAGCCGCCACTCAGCCGGCGTAGCGAAAAACGCGCAAAGCCACGCCGCCCAAAAGACGGCGTGCGCGGCGGCGGAGTCGTCGAGGTCCGGGAGATGCGCGACGCCCTTCGCGACGAGCGCGACGCTCGTCGCGACGCACGCGAGGAACCGCGCTCGGTGGACGCACGAACGGGTCGCGTCCTTCGTTCCGCGCGCGCCTCGCGTCGTGAACAACACCGCCGCGACGCAAAGCGCCCGCGCCAGCGCCAGCGCGGCGACGTCCGCCAAGCCCGTCGAGAAGGAGTAGTCCCGAACCAGCACGCGTCGTAAACCTTTCGCATCGAGCGGGGGATGCCACGTGATGGGGCGGCGAGAGCGACGCGCGCAACGCCACGCGTCACGTGCGGTGTCGTTTCCAGGTAACTCCGACGTGCTCGGCGTCGTTTCGCCGTCAAACGCGTCGTCCGGGGGATACCGGTCGAGGCAGGCGAGGTACAGCACGATCAGCGTGAGCGTCACGTACAAAGCGCAACGACGTTTCAGCCTTCGACCCGCACCGCGTCTCGCCGCGAGCCTCGCCTCGCGTCGCAGGCGCGCCTCTTCCTCGGCGTCTTCGTCGTCGCTCATCTCGACGCGCGCGGCGAGCCGCGCTCGGACTGATCCGCCGCGAGGCGCCGCGGCGGAGAGTGCACAGAGATCGAATACGACAGAAAAGAAAGTCTGCGAAGAAACTGGGTTTTTTTCGTGGTCACGAGGGGGAACGGAGGACTGGGGTCACTACGCGCCACGCCCCGGCAGGACGCGCGCGCCGGCGCCGGGCGTCCCATGGTGGACGCCTCCAAGTGCACTGCGAGCGGCGCCGGCATCGGCGGAGGCACGGCGTGTGCGCCCGCAAAGTTCACGGTCACCACCGCCGACGCATCCGGCGAGCGCGTCCGGGAGGGTGGCGCGACGTTGGTGGTGACCGTCACGCCCGCGAAGCCCTCGTCCAACGACGCCGACGCGCCGGACGTCGTCGTGCACGAGCCCGTGGACCACGGTGACGGCACGTACGCCTGCTCGTACGTCGTCCCACGCCGAGGTGACTACAGCGTCGGCGTCGTCGTCGACCACCGTCCCATCGCGGGGTCGCCCTTCCCCGTGTTCTTCGCCGGCCCAAAGCCGGGCGCCGAGTCTTTGACGCGCGCGGGAGGGTCTCCGGACGCGACGCCGACGCCAGCGCCGGCACCGACGCCGACCGACGCCGCCACGTCCGTGATCGTCAAGAACCTCGCCGCGGGCATCGGGGTCGAGCACTTGAGAGCGACGTTTTCGGTGTGCGGCGCCGTGCTGGACGCGCGCGTCGCCGGGAGCGGCGGGCAATTCGCGTTTGTCGAGTTCGCCACGCGCGCCGAGGCGACGAAAGCGCTTCGGCTCAGCGGCATGGCGCTCGGCGACCGCGCCATCAAAGTGGAGATGGCCAGGACTCCGAAACGGATCGCGAGCACACCGACCGGTGCTCCCGTCGTGAGCTTACCGCCGCCGCCGCCGACGTTCCAAGGGAAGCCTCTCCCGCCGCCGCCGCCGAGGCGCGAGGGCGCCGCGCCCCTCGCGGCGCCCGGAAACGCCGCCGACGCCGAAAAAAAAGCCGCCGACGCCGCCGCCGTCGCGGCGAGGCGCGCCGCGCAGATCTCCGAGAAGCTGAGGCGGGGTGGCGACGACGAGGACGCCTCAGAGAAGCGCGGGTGCTCACCGAGGTCCAGGTCCAGGTCCAGGTCCAGGTCCAGGTCGCGCGAGTGACCGAGACGCGGAACGAGTCGCGCGCGTCGAAACGACATCGTCGACGACGCCGACGAGACGGCTCGCGTTAATACTACGAAATCGTACGCGCGCTCGACGGGTACACGTCGAACGACACGCGCCGCCGCGAAGACGCGTCTGCGAAAACAAAAGCCCAAAGCCCGCGTTCTCACCGAATCCCACCAGCGCCCACCTCGTGCAACGCCCTCGTCGCCTCGAACTCGCCGTACGCGTCGTTGAAGGCGTCCACCGCGGATTCGTCGACGAAACTCGCCGCCACCGAGACGCACGCCGCGCCGCCTTTTCCCGACGGCGACGCTTTTACTTCCGCCGCGCGCGCGGCGTGCCACCAGTCCGCCGGGACCACGATCGTCTCGAACGGCCCGACGTCGCACACGATCCGCCGCTTGACGTGCGCGAGCAGGGGATACTCGTGTACCGTCTCCAGCGGGATGGCGGGCTCGAATAACGTCTGGAGGAACTCTCGTTCGATGCTCGACCGCGTCGCCGTCGCCCCCGACGCGTACAGAAACGGCGCCGTCTCCGGCGGGAACAGAAGCCAACGCTTCACGCCGCTCACCTGCGTGGCGGCGGCGTGGACGTGGCACGCGTCGCGGTGCAGGAACGGGAACCCGGAGCACTCCGGGTGCGACACGAAGAGCTCGTGCCAATCGCGCCACGCTTTCGGGCATTTCGGGACGGCGGTTTCGTCTCGCAGCAAGTTGGGCGCCAGGAGCGGTAAGAGCGAGGGCGTCAAGGATGGGAACCAGTCGTGCAACTGCAGATTCCGCAGGTACTTGCGCCGCAGCGCCGATGGGGACATCCGGGTCGTGAGCGTCGGTGGTTTTCTTTCGAGCTCGGTCGACGCGTCCTTTCCTTCAATCTCTTTTTTCTCCTCCACCGCATCGAGAAAGTCTCCGAGCCGAACCTCCGTGCGCTCGTGGCGGTCGGTCACGTCAAGCGGCACGACCTCGTCGCCGAACGCCTCTCGCAGCTTGTCCGGAGTGAGGTTCGCGTGGCCCGTATCTTCGCCTCGCCTCGGGTCGACCAGGATCACGGGGCGGCGGGGCACCAGGAAGTCGCGGCGGAAGGACTCGGGAGTGAGGTCTTCTGTTGAAAGCACGGGGATGCCGCCCCGTCGCAGCGTCGGACCTTTCGCGTCCGTCGGCGCGTCCGTCGGCGCGTCCCGTAGCAGTTGCGAGAACTCCTCCGCCTCGATGCTCATCAGCGCATCGAACGGGTCGATCTCGTCATCCGAGCCCTCCCTGGCGGACCCCATCGCGGGCGTCGCGCGAGGCCCGATGTGCTCTCGGAACCGCCGACTCCGCGAGAGCGTTTCGCGCAAATCGCCGGGTTCGGCGGCGGTGCTTTCCGTAACAACGTACCGGGAGGCAGGTCAAGTCATCAGTCGCCCGCGCGCGGGTGGAACTCTCACTTGATGGCAGAGGCGTGGCCGCCCTCGGTCGGCGCGCGCGTGCGCCCCGTGGAGACCGCGCAGGTGGCGTTTTCTCCCGAAGGCGAGCCGGTGTCGCTCCAAGGGGAGGGCCCGACTCCCCTTTGGGCTCGACTTCGTTGGCCGCTCCCCAGCGATGGCGACGACAGGCGGGAAGCTTTAGTGTCGGACGTGGAGGAAGGCGTTCCGGAAATCGGCGGGAGCGCGATCACGAGTCACGCGCGCGCGAGCCTCGTGTGGAACGACGGATACGAACAAGACGGCATCTCGCTCGCGTTCCTCGGGCCGTGCGTCGACGGCGAGCGCGAGGGTCGCGATCCTCATCGGGCGGTCGTCGTCGGTGACGAAAACGAAAACCAAGACGAAGACGAAAAAGACGAAGACGCGCTCGGAAAAGTCGAGTCCGCGCGGCGCGCCGCGGCGGCTTCCGACGCCCGGGGCGCGTTTCGGTTCCGGCGAGGCGATTTCGCGGCCGCCGCGGCGGAGTACGTCGAGACGTGCGCGTCGCTCCTGAGCGTCGTGCCGAGGAAGCACGCCCGGCTCGTGCTCCCCGGAAACGAAAAGGACTGGAACCTTCCTTCTCGGGGGCGTCGAGCCGCCGCCGCCGCCGCCAACGACGACGCCGCCGAGGCCGCCGACGCGCCGCGGCCCCGCGTCGGCGCGCGCGTGCGCGTGCTGGGCGCCGACCGCTGCGCCCGCCTCGCCGTGGTGGCGTGCGTCGACTCCGACGACGAGACCTGCGACGTGCTGTTCGAAGACCGGCCGTTCGACGGCGAAGAGGAGGAAGAGGAGGACGCCGTCGCGTTCGCGCGCCTGCGCGGTTTCTCTCTCGCGAGTCGTTCGTCCCGTCCGGACGACGACGCGGCGGAGACGACGGTGTCGTTCGACCTCGCGGACGCGTTGTTGAACGTCGCGCGGTGCCACTCGCGCTTGGCGTCGCCCGCGCCCGGCGGAGGCGACGCCGCGGCGTCCGCCGCCGCCTCCGCGGCGTCGGCTTCGCTGGCGCTGCGGAGGTCCCCCGCGGCGCTCTTCCTCCGCGGGAAAGCCCTCGCCGCGTCGCGCCGGTTCGACGCCGCGACGCGTGATTTGGAGACGGCGCTGCGTCTGGCGAAGGCGCGCGCGGCGAGAGAAGAACGGGAAGAAGAAGCCACTACTGGGGTGATCACGACGTCGCCGGCGGCGCTACGAAGCCGAAAGCTGAACGGAAACGAAACGACGTCGCCGCCGCGGAAAAAAAAAGGCGCCGGTGGCGCGGCGGACGTCGCCGCCATCGGCGCCGCTCTGCGCGCGACGCGCGACGCGCGACGCGCGAAGCGATCGGCGGATCGCCGATTGGCGTCTTTGATCCTCGGGCACGCACGCGCCGAGGGCGTCGACCTCGGGCTGGACCCCGAGTCCGACCTCGCGACGAAGGGCGGCCCCCCCTTGCGTCGCGCCGGGGGCGAGGGGAAGCACGGGAGCGTGCCCGTCGGGGAGGTGGCGCGGGTGGTCGCCGAGCGAATCTCGGGCAAGCGGTGCGCGGTGAGCTAGCTCAGGTACCGACGACGAGTGATACCCTCACGTGTCAAGGCTGTACGTCCACCTCCAAGCATCTTTCGCGCTTCTTCTTCGTTCTTCCTCCTCCTCGACTGGCGTCTATACTCCTCCTCCTCCTCCGCCGAAGCCGACCGTCCCTCCGCGGTCCCCGAGCTCGTCCCGACGTTCCCGAGCTCGCCTGCGGCGTCGAGGCACTTGAACCCACGCTCGGTGTCCCCGCCGGCGAGGCGCGCGAACACCGCTCGCGTGAAGGCGTCGTTCGCAGCGGCGCAGGAGTCGTACTCGGAGCTCTCCCGCGTGGGTCTTGTCGGATCGGGATCATCATCATCCCCGTCCACCCGACTCTGAATCTCACGGTCCACGACCCCAGCACATCGAACTGGTCTTCTAGCTTCGCGTTCCAACTTCGCCATGGCGCGCCTAACGCGGCTCGCAAGCATCTTCCTCTTTAACCTTGCGTCGCTCGCCTTCTTCCGGGACATGCTGCCGCTCCCAGTGCACAGACATGTGCTGGCCGCCCCCATCCACCGAATGCACTGGTACCTCGAGCGCCCCTTGATAGAAATAACGCCTTCGCGAGTCGCGACGCTTCGTTCGTTTTTCGGACGAGCCGTTGACTGCTCCACCACAACCGGCGAGCGCCACCCTGGTCGGCCGCCACACGACGCGTCTCCTCCCCGGTCTGCCGCGCGGGCAGGCGGTCGCGGTCCGCGACATCGCGTCGCGATGGTCGGCGACGACGTCGCGCGCCTGGTCGCCTCTCTGCGCGAGCTCCCGTTCGCGCTTCGCCACATCTCCGAGTCGGATCTCGCATCCGGCGACGCCGACCGCGCGCGTCGCGTCGCCAGGGACGCGTTCCACGCGCTCGCGCCGTTCGACGAGCCCGCGTGGACACCCGTCTGGGACGCGGAAGCGGACGACACACCCGCGCGCGCGTCCGCGCGCCTCCTCGTGGCGTTCCTCGCGGTGGTGAAGTATCCCCCCGCGCGCGATGACGATCGCGCGCTCGTGCGGGCCTTCGCGCCCGACGCCGACGCCGCCGCCGGCGACGCCGACGCCGCCGTCGCCGCGCTCGCGCGCGCCGTGCGCTGGGTCGTGGCGCACCACGAGCAGTGCGCGACGCGCGCGCACGTCGCGCACCACATCGCGGACGTCGCGGGCGCGCTCCCCGTGGAGATGCGCGGCGACCCGGCGATGGCCGAGGCGCTCGAAGCGCTGGACCGCGCGCGGCGCGGGTACGTCGCCGCGCACAAGACGTACCGCCGCGCTCGGACCGCGGAGGCGAATGACGCGCATACGAACGCCGAGACGGAGGAGCGCGAAACGACTGACGATTCGCTTCGCAGAGCTCCGAAAAACGCGGCTTCTTTGGCGCGCGCGGTGGCGGACCTGGAAGACGAGAAGGATCTGTTGACGAAGAAGATCGAAGCGGTCGAGCGCAAGATCGACGCGCGAATCGGTCCCGAGGAGAGCTCTCGCGCGAGCTCGGGCGACGGGATGACGATGGCGTCGCTCGCGGCGGCGATTCGCGAGGCGAAGCGCGTCGAGGCCGAGACGCGGCGCTCGGCCGCGTCCGCGCGCGAGCGCGCCGAGGCGGCGGACGCGCGAAGGCGCCGAGCCGCCGTGCGGCTGCGCGAGACTCTGCAGAGCCTCGGGGACGAAGAGAGCCCGCTCGCCGTTTTGGAGCGACTGAGAGCGGAGACGGAGCGCGCGCGCGTGGAAATCGCCGAGACGCTCCCCGAGTCGGTGCGGGCGAAGCGCGAAAAAGAGCGCGCCTTGGCGGAGGCGTGCGACGACGCGAACCTGGACGAGAACGTGTTGCGCGACCGGGCCGCGGAGGTGAACGCGCTGACCGCCGAGACGGAGGAGACGGCGCGGTTCGTGGAGACGAAGGAAAACGAGAGGGACGGCGGCGACCCCGCCGCGCGGCAGCAGGCTTCGCTGGCGAAATCGGTCCGGGCCAAGCGCGACGCCGCCGTCGCCGCGCGCGATCGGCTCGCCGCGCGCGTGAAACGCGCCGAGGACGCGTACGAAACGCTCGAGGCGGACGCGGGCGGTCCGTCGGGCGGTCCGCCGAGGGAAGCCGCGCGCGATGACCACGGCGTCGGCGCCGACACGAGACTGGTAT
>MDSV01140939.1_pt1 | contig 10780 bp, 13 predicted proteins | sample 810851 | NCBI WGS metagenome assembly MDSV01 (sample SAMN05326640, study PRJNA326480) | marine metagenome | isolation source: seawater | place: Atlantic Ocean: North East | collected 2012 | reverse complement strand
ATACTAGACTAATTAATTTATAAGGCATAAGTTAAAATTAATTACCTTATATTGTTTTATGCTTAAAGGATCAATTGTAGCCTTAATAACCCCGTTTAAAAATAACACTCTAAACGAGGATGTTTATCGTCAATTAATTCACTATCATATAGAAAACGGAACAAAAGGCATTGTTCCTGGAGGGACAACAGGTGAGTCCCCAACATTATCCCATGACGAGCATAGGAAAATTATTGATATTGCTGTGAAAGAATGTAGTGGAAAAATTCCTGTAATTTCTGGTACCGGTTCAAATTCTACATCAGAAGCTGTCGAATTATCTAAATACGCAGAGAAAGCTGGATCAGATGCATTGCTCGTTGTTACACCTTACTATAACAAACCAACGCAAGAAGGCTTGTATCAACATTACAAAAAAATTAATGATAATGTAGGTATACCTATTATTATTTATAACATTCCTTCGCGTTCAGTAATCGACATGTCTGTAGAAACAATGACAAAATTATATGAGCTAAAAAATATAGTTGGAGTTAAAGATGCCACAGGAGATTTAAAAAGAGTTGGTCAGCAACTAAAATCAATGGGTAAAGAATTTATTCAATTAACCGGAAACGATGATAATGCTCTTGAGTTTAATAAGAGAGGTGGAATAGGCTCTATAAGTGTAACAGCAAATATAGCAGCTAAACTATGTTCTGACTTCCAAAATTCTTGTGTTAATAATTTTAAAGGATCTGAAAAATTAGATAAAATTTTACAACCAGTTCACGCTGCAATGTTTATAGAAAGCAATCCATCTCCGGTTAAATATGCTGCCTCTCTTCTAGGCATGTGTAATCCAGACGTAAGGCTTCCATTGGTTCAAGTTAGAGAAGAAACTAAAAAAAAAGTGTTCCAAGCTCTTAAAGTTGCAAACATACTTTAATGAAAAATAAAATAATTTCTGGTCAAAAAATTATTTGTTTAAATAGAAAAGCTAGTTTTAATTTTTTTTTTATCGAATTATTAGAGGCTGGAATAGCTTTAAAAGGGTCTGAAGTTAAGTCTTTGAGAGATGGAAAAGGTAGTATATCAGATTCATACGCAATTGATAAAGCAGGTGAATTATTTTTAATAAATTCACATATACCACTTTATAAACAATCTTCTTATAATAATCACAATCCTAAAGAGGAAAGAAAATTACTTCTAAAAAAAAAGGAAATTAGCAAACTTATAGGAAGAATAAATCAAGAAGGTTTAACTATAGTCCCTACAAAATTGTACTTTGTAAAAGGAAAAGTTAAAGTTCAAATAGCAGTTGCTAAAGGAAAAAAACTTTATGATAAAAGACAAGTTAAGAAAACTAGAGATTGGAATCGTGAAAAAGCAAGGTTTCTTTCTAGAAATAATAAATGATTCATATTAATATTGGTTCAAATTTAGACTCAAATAATGGATCAAAGTTTAAAAATATTTCTATTGCAATAAATCTTTTAGTAAATTCAAAACTAAAAATAAAAAAAATTTCAAATTTTTATGAGACACCATCATACCCAAATAAAAGATTTCCAAAATTTGCTAATATTGGTTTATTAGCCGAGTATGATTTTGATCATATAAGATTAATAAAAGAAACTTTTTTGATTGAAAAAAAAATCGGTAGGCTTAAATCTCAAAAAAATGACCCAAGAGTTTGTGATATAGACATTATAGATTTCAATGGATTAATAAGAAAAGATAAATTATTGAAACTCCCTCACCCAAGATCTCATATGCGAAATTTTGTCCTTTATCCAATTAAAGAGATAGACTCGAAATGGATTCATCCTGTTTTAAAGAAAAATGTTGATTTTTTAATTAATGAATTAAGCCAAAAATCAAGGATTGAGATTACAAGATTAAGTAAAAGTGTTATTATCTAAAGATGATTAATAATAGTGAATTAATTGATAAAATTAAATCATATAATAAATTTTTAAATTCAGACTCCTTGAACAAAGCATATAATTTTGCATTAGATGCTCATCAAAATCAAAAAAGAGATGAAGGTGTTCCATATATTATTCACCCGGTTGCTGTAGCTAGTATTTTAACAGAATTAAAGCTTGATAGCGCTACTATAACAACTGGCTTATTGCATGATACTATTGAAGACACCAACGTAACTTACGAAACAGTAAAAAAAGAATTTGGTCAAGAAGTTGCAAATTTAGTTGATGGAGTAACCAAATTATCAGCCTTGGAAAATAAAGCATCAGATAACTCAAAAGCAGAAAATTTTAGAAAACTAATATTAGCTACATCTAAAGATATTAGAGTTTTATTAGTAAAACTAGCTGACAGACTTCACAATATGAGAACAATTCATTTTATAAAAGATAAGGAAAAAATTATTAGAAAAGCAAAAGAGACTATGGAAATCTATGCGCCATTAGCTGATCGTATGGGGATGAATAGAATAAGAGATGAATTAGAAGACCTTTCTTTTTCTGTATTAAATAAGCCAGCTAGAGATTTAATATTAGATAGATTAAAATTTATTAAAAGTAATAGAGAAGATACATTTAAATTAATCGCTGCAGAATTAGTAGAATTATTAAAGATTAATGGAATTAATGCAAAAATTACAGGGAGAGAGAAAACACCATTTTCAATATGGAGAAAAATTCAAAATAAAAAAATATCTTTAGAACAACTTACTGATATTATTGGTTTTAGAATTTTGGTTAACAATATTGACGATTGTTATAAAACATTAGGAATTTTTCATAGTAAATTTTCTGCAATACCTGGAAAATTTAAAGATTATATTTCAACTCCAAAAATAAATAATTATAGATCAATTCATACTTCAATTATAGGACCCAAAAAAAATAGAATTGAAATTCAAATAAGGACTGATGAAATGAATGAATTTGCCGAAAGAGGAATCGCTTCTCATTGGAAATATAAATCATCAGAAAAATTTTCAGAATTATCTTGGAAAGAATATGATTGGTTAAGAGATTTAGTTGAAATTATTGAAACTGGAAACAGCCCGGAACATTATTATGAATTTACGAAGCTTCAAATGTTTCAAGATAACGTCTTTTGTTTTACTCCAAAAGGTGCGGTAATTAAATTACCCAAAGATGCGACACCAATTGATTTTGCTTATGCAGTACACACCAAAGTAGGAGATAGCGCAATTGGATGTAGTATAAATGGAAGAGAATCCACATTACAAACAGACTTAAAAAATGGTGATATGGTTAAAATTATAACTGCAAAAAATGCTTCTCCTTCTCTTCATTGGCTCTCTTCATCTAAAACAGGTAAAGCAAGAGCATCTATAAGACGTTACTGGCAAGATAAATCCGAAAAAATAGTGAAACCTAAAGAGAAAAATTATACGAGTACTATTGTAGTTGACTTACCTCATAAACCTGGAGCTCTTGGGAACATAAGTTCTCTAATAGGCATAAATAGAGGTAATATTCTTAATGTAGAGATGTTGAATAAAAAGAAAGATTATTTACAATTTTCTTTTGATGTGCAATTTAAAGATTTAAAAAACTTTACAAACTTGATAAGTCAAATTAAACAAAATGAATTAAATTTTAAAATAATTCGCCATAAACAGAAAAAAAATGCTTTCATACAAAGAATCTTTAAAAATTTTAAGAGAAACTAAAGCTTTAATTGATGGGCACTTTATATTGTCTTCTGGTTTGCATAGTTCTAAATATGTTCAATGCGCTCAATTACTAAGTAAACCCGAGAAAGCATCTAAAATTTGCAATTCATTAGCTGAAAAAATAAAATTATCTTTTTCTGAATTTGATTTAATTTTATCTCCTGCTATGGGTGGAATTATTATAGGCTATGATATTGGAAGAATTCTCCAAAAAGAAACCATATTTTCAGAAAGAGTAGACGGCAAATTCCAATTAAGACGAAACTTTTTAATTAAAAAAGATAGTAAAGTTTTAATTGTTGAAGACGTAATTACTACAGGTAAATCTAGTTTAGAATGTTCAGAATTAGTTAATTTAGCTGGAGGAAATATAGTTGGTTACGCATGTATAATAGATAGATCAAATGGAGAATCCTCTATAAAAGAAAAAATAGTATCTCAAATAGAACTTAATATACCAACTTATACAAAGAATAATTTACCAAAAGATCTTTCTTTAATTGATGCTGTCAAACCAGGTAGTAGAAATTTTTAATGAAAAAAATTAGACTGGGTGTGAATATAGATCATGTAGCAACCGTCAGAAATGCTCGTGGAGATAAATATCCTAGTCCATTAAGAGCTGCAATCTTAGCAGAAAAATATGGGGCTGACTCTATTACAATACACTTAAGAGAAGATAGACGGCATATCAATGATGTAGATCTAAAAACAATTATCTCTAAATTAAAGATTCCTTTAAATTTAGAAATAGCCGCCACAAAAGAAATGTTAAAAATTGCTTTAAAACACAAACCGCCTTTTATTTGCATAGTTCCTGAAAAAAGAAAAGAAATTACCACAGAAGGCGGTTTAAATTTAAATTTTAAACAACCATTTCTTAAAAATATCATTAATAAGTTAAAAAAAAATAAATCTAGAGTGAGTTTATTTATAGAGCCAAATCAAGCAGATATTAAAAAAGCTAAATTATTAAATGCTGATTGCATAGAAATTCATACTGGTAAATTTTGTAATTTAGTTAATAAAAATAAAAATTTTAAAGATCAGTTAGATAGAATAAAAAAAGCAGCATTATTAGGTAATAAAATTGGCTTAGAAGTACACGCAGGGCATGGATTAACATATAAATCAGCAAAAATATTATCAAGATTAGACGGTATAAAAGAATTTAACATAGGTCATTTTTTGATAGGAGACTCAATATTTATAGGTTTATCTAACAGCATTAAAAAGTTTAAAAAGATTACTAAATGATGAAAATATATGGAATTGGAACTGATATAGCAAATATTAATAGAATTAAGAGATCTTTAAAAAATAAAAATTTTGTAAATAGAATATTTAATAAAAATGAGTCTAAAAAATGCAATAATCAAATGAATAAAGCGAACTGTTATGCCAAAAGATTTGCTGCAAAAGAGGCATTTTCAAAAGCTATTGGAACAGGGATAGCTAAAGGTATTAATTTTAATGAAATTATTGTTCATAATATAAAATCAGGAAAACCACGAATAAAATTATTAGGAAATACCAAAAAAAAAGTTAATAAAATTCTTAATAATAAAAAATTTGATATCTTTTTATCTTTATCCGATGATAAACCATTTGCTGTAGCTACGGTTGTTATTTCTGTATGAATAAAAAAAATATAATTAATTCAATTTTTGAAAACTTTAAAACGATAATATTTGCTTTAGTTATTGCTATAATTATAAGATCGCTTATTTTTCAACCTTTCTATATTCCTTCTTCGTCAATGGAACCAACATTGTTAATAGGTGATCGTATTTTTGTATCGAAGTACAAATATGGTTTTAGCAAACATTCATTTCCTTTTAGTCCCAATATATTTAATGAAAGAATTTTTTATAAGAGTCCGAACCAGGGAGATTTAGTTGTCTTCAAGACACCCGTTGACAATCGAACAGATTATATAAAAAGACTAATCGCTTTACCAGGAGATGAAATACAATTTGTTGAGGGGGAGATTTTTATAAATAATAAAAAAATAATTAGAAAAAAAATAAACACAAAAACTTATGTAAGATGTGGAAAAATTTCATTTAATGTTAATGTTTTTGAAGAAACTTTACCTAATGGTAAAAAATATATTGCCGTATACAATAAAGCTGGCACTTTACAAAATACAAAAAAATTTGAAATACCAAAAGATCATTTCTTTTTTTTAGGTGATAACAGAGATTGTTCAAAAGATAGTAGATTTAAAAATGTTGGATATGTAAATTTTGTTAATTTAGTTGGGAAAGCTCAAATTATATTTTTTTCAAATGATACTGTTAAAGGTAGTTTATTTATGTTTTGGAATATTAAAAACTCATTTAGATTAGATAGATTGTTTAAGATTATAAAATGAAAAACATAAGTAAAGAATTAGAAATAATCATAGATTATAATTTCAAAACCTCAGAATTGCTTCAACAATCTTTAATTCATAAAAGTTTTGATAATAATAATAATAATGAAAAATTGGAATTCTTAGGTGATCGAGTATTGGGATTAATTATATCAAAAAAATTAATCGAGATCTATCCAAATGAAAAAGAAGGAATTATTGATAAGAAATATGCAAATCTTGTAAACAAAAAAACTTGTTTTAACATTGCTAAAAAAATAAATATAAAAAAATTCATGTTATTAGGTTCTTCACACAAATCTCTGCGAAGATCTGCAGATAAAATTATGAGCGACTGTTTAGAAGCTTTAATAGGGGCTATTTATTTAGACGGCGGTTTAAAATCTGCTGAAAGATTTGTTTTAAATTTTTGGAGAGAACATTTAGAAAATTCTATTTTACCTTTAATTGACTCAAAAACTCAATTACAAGAATACAGTTTAAAAAAATTCAAAGAATTACCTAAATACACATTTTATAAAAAAACAGGACCTCATCATAGTCCTGTATTTAAAACAGATGTACAAATACCAAATTCAAAAAAGTTTGTAGGAACTGGGACTTCAAAAAAAAATGCACAACAAGATGCGGCTACTAAGTTGCTAGGCTATTTAAAAATACTATGAACTGGGAAGATGAATGTTATCTAATATCAAAAAGAAAGTTTAGAGAAAATGCTAATATAATAAATGTTTTTACTCCCAACAGAGGAAAGATTGGTGGAATTGTTTACGGTGGAAATTCAAGAAAAATTAGAAATTATTTACAAATATCTAATAAATTGTTTGTTTTTAACAACTCAAAAAATGATAATAAAATTGGCTACTTTAAGGCTGAATTAATAAAAGCTATATCACCCAATTATTTTAATGACAAAGAAAGAACATCGGCATTAATTTCTTTATGTTCATTATTAAATACTCTATTACCCGAATCTCAACCTTACAAAACTATTTATAAATCTTTTGATGAATTTATAAATGCTTTAAATTTAGAAAATTGGATTGTTTTATATATTTTCTTTGAAATTAATCTTATAAAGGAACTTGGTTTTGATACAAATTTGAACTTTTTTGATAACTCTGCAGATGATATATATAGTTTAAAAAAAATCAAAATAGACGAATACAATTATGAAGTTCCTATTTTTTTAATCAAACAAGAAATTCCGGAAAATATAACAAAAATATTAATCAAGAAATCTTTAACTTTTACTAGAAACATCTTTTTAAATAAATTTTTTATTCCAAATAATTTAATATTTCCAAAGTCTAGAATTATTTTAGAAAATTATTTTAATTAAAATTTCCTGATTTTACTCGCTACTTCTAATGCAAAATAAGTTATTATCGCTGAAGCGCCAGCTCTTTTAAAAGCCATTAAGCTTTCTAATATAGCTTCATCTTTAATTAATTTATTCTTAATTCCAAGTTTTATTAAACTATATTCACCTGATACTTGATAAGCAAATACAGGAATTTTAAAACTATCTTTTATATTTTTAATTATATCTAAGTAAGGTAAACCAGGTTTAACCATAACGATATCAGCTCCTTCTTTAATATCTAATCCAATTTCCCTAAACGCTTCATTTAAATTTCTAAAATCCATTTGATAAGTTTTTTTATCTGATTTTAAATTTATTTTAGAACCAACAGCGTCTCTGAAAGGTCCATAATAACTCGAGGCATACTTTGCTGCATAAGATAGAATACTTACATTTTGAAAGTTTTTTTCATCTAAAGCCTTTCTTATTGCTCCGACTCTACCATCCATCATGTCTGAAGGTGCAATTACATCACATCCCATTTCTGCTTGTAATAATGCTTGTTTAACAAGAATTTTAATTGTTTTATCATTATCAATTATTTTATTAACTATCACACCATCATGACCGTGAGATGTATATGGATCTAAGGCTACATCACACATTACTCCTATCCCAGGATATCTTTTTTTAATAAATCTTAAAGATTTACAAATTAGATTATTTTCATTTAGTGCTTCTGTTCCAAATTCATTTTTTTTATTTTTTGGAGTATGGGGAAATAGTGCAACCATAGGAATTTTGTATTTTTTAGCTTTTTTCATAATAAAATTTAGTTTATCTATCGAATATCTGTATACTCCTGGCATAGACTTTATCTCTTCTATTTTATTTTTTCCGTCCCTAACAAAAATTGGAAGTATTAAGTCATTGATGCTAAGATTATTTTCTGCAACAAGTCTTCGTATCCATTTTGAGTTGCGAACTCTTCGCAATCTAACATTGGGAAATTTTCCTACTATCTTCATGTATACAAGTATATAATTTATTAAATTTTGTTTGATGCGACAAATATTATATTATATTTAATATAATACTAATTTAAAAAGGGTATATGTCACAATTAAATTATTCTAATTTTTACCAAGTTCCTGATTTAAAATTTGATATCAAGAAATTAAGGGATGATTTAGATGTCGTTTTAAAAAAAAGAAATTTTAATTCGTTAGGAGTGACCAATTTTGGAGCCATACCATTAAATCAAATACCAAATGATGAAGATTCTACTAAAGGTCATAACGTACGTGGAATATATTGGACTATACCGGATGAAACAGGGAAAGAAGCTGTTAGAGATATTTCTATCGATGAATCTAAATATACACAACTTATTCCGGAATTTGAAAATACATATTTCAATGAAGTTTATAAGATACTAAATAAAAAATTTAAATTAGGAAGAGTCAGGCTCCTTTTGAAAGAACCTAGATCAACTTTAAGTTGGCACAAAGATCCAGAGCCAAGACTACACATACCAATTATAACAAATTTAGGCTGTTCTATGGTTATAGAAAATGTTGCAAAGCATCTGCCAGCTGATGGTCATGTAACTATAACAAATAACACAAAATACCATAATTTTTTTAATGGGGGTGAACAATCACGAATTCATTTAGTAGCCTGCGTTCTAGAAAATCCATTTAAATAGATTGAAATCTTTATTTAAAAAAGCTTGCATCGCATCAGATCATGCTGGTTTTCAGTTGAAAGAAAATATTAAAGATTTTTTAATTAATAAAAATATTTCAATTATTGATCTAGGTCCAATTGACGAAAATCTTTCAGTTGACTATCCTGATTATGCAAAAAAAGTATCTAACAGAGTTAAGTCAAAAAGAAGTGATGTCGGTATATTGGTTTGTGGTTCTGGAACTGGAATGGCTATAAGTGCTAATAAAACAAAAAAAATTAGGGCTGCTGTTTGCTATAATTTAAAATCAACAAGATTGTCTAGACAACATAATAATGCTAATATAATTGCATTAGGATCAAGATTGACTAAAAAGAATACTGCGTTACAATTGGTTTCTGTTTTTTTAAAAACCAGATTTGAAGGTGGAAGACATCTTAGAAGAGTAAAAAAAATATAAAATAAAAATGTCTACAGTAATAAAAGTTGATAAATTCTTAAATAGTTTTTTTAAAGCAAGTTTAAAAGAGTCAGATAAAGAACTTTATGACTCAGTAAAAAATGAATTCATAAGGCAACAAAATCATATTGAGCTTATCGCATCAGAAAATATTGTATCTAAGGCAGTATTAGAAGCACAAGGATCGGTTTTAACAAATAAATACGCTGAAGGTTATCCTGGAAAAAGATATTATGGAGGATGTGAACATGTTGATCTTTCTGAGTCATTGGCAATTGAGCGTGCAAAAAGATTATTTAGTTGTGATTTTGCCAATGTTCAGCCTCACTCAGGTGCTCAAGCAAATGGCGCTGTGTATTTAGCATTAATTAAACCTGGTGACACAATTTTAGGCATGAGTTTGAATTCTGGTGGACATCTTACACATGGAGCAAAACCTGCTCAATCTGGAAAATGGTTTAATGCAATTCATTATGACGTAGATAAAGAAACGGGTTTGATCGATTATGAAAGTGTAGAAAAGTTAGCAATGGAAAATAAACCAAAATTAATTATCGCTGGAGGTAGTGCATACTCAAGAGTTATAGATTTCAAGAAGTTTAGAGATATATGTGATAAAGTCAGTGCTTATTTACTTGTCGACATGGCTCACTTTTCTGGACTTGTTGCTGGTGGTGTTTATCCTAACCCGACGAAATATGCAGATGTAGTAACTTCAACAACCCATAAAGTTTTGCGTGGTCCTAGAGGAGGTATTATACTTACTAATAATGAAAATTTAATTAAAAAATTTAATAGTGCAATTTTTCCTGGTCTTCAAGGTGGCCCTCTAATGCATGTTATAGCAGCAAAAGCTGTTTGTTTTAAAGAAGCTTTGTCAGATGAATTTAAAAAATATTCTCAAAATGTAATTAATAATGCAAAAATTTTATCAAATAAATTAATCGATAACGGTTTCAAAATATTTTCAGGCGGTACAGATACCCATTTAATGCTTGTAGACTTAAGAGATTTTAAAGTTACAGGAAAAGATACAGAAGCATCTTTAGTTCGTTCAAATATAACATGTAATAAAAATGGCATTCCTTTCGACACACAAAGCCCAATGATAACATCCGGGATTAGACTTGGAACACCTGCATGCACCACTAGAGGATTTGGTCCTAATGAATTTAGTTTAATTGCTGATTTAATTTCAAAAGTGATTAAAGGATTGAGTAAAAATGGTCAAAATAACTCAAAAATAGAAAAAGAAGTACAAAAAGAGGTGATTGATCTTTGTTCTT
>MDSV01103758.1_pt1 | contig 10780 bp, 10 predicted proteins | sample 810851 | NCBI WGS metagenome assembly MDSV01 (sample SAMN05326640, study PRJNA326480) | marine metagenome | isolation source: seawater | place: Atlantic Ocean: North East | collected 2012 | reverse complement strand
GGAAATGATCATTATCATTCGATGGATTATAAAGATCTAAAAAAACTTAGATCTAATATTAATAAAATTTTGAATTTAATAGGTAATAAAAAAATTAAAGGACCCATTCCATCTGAAAAAAAAGCAATTAAAAATGCAAGAAGAAGCATTGTAGTGGCTAAAAAAATAAAAAAAGGTGAGAAATTTAGCGAACAAAATCTAACATTTAAGAGGCCCGCAGTAGGATTAAGCATTTCTGAATGGAATAAAGTAATTGGTAAAAGATCAAAAAAAAATCTTAAAGAAGACGATGTAGTTAAAAAAATTCGTATCTTATAAATAAAATGCCAAAAAAAATAATTAAATTCTCAAAAGATTACAACGATATACATAATATAAAAATGGATTTTATATCTGAAAATAAAAAAAACTTACTTGAAATTAAAAAAATAAATAGTTTTTATTTAAAGCAACCATACAGAAAAACTTGTAAATTATGCAAAAGAAAATTGAAAAATAAAATTTTTCAATCTTTTAAAGTTAATTATAAAATCTGTAATTTTTGTGGACATTTGAATGGCTTAAATCAAGATACAGATAAATTTATAAATTATTTATATTATAAAGATAAAGGAAAAAATTATTCAAAAAATTATCTAAAAGACTTTTCAAAACGTGTAAACCATATATATGACCCAAAAGTAAAATTTCTAAAAAAAGTTATAAAAGATAAATTTAGTATACTTGAATTGGGAAGTGGTGGTGGACATTTTTTAAAAGCGTGTGAGAAAAATAATATAATCGCAAAAGGGTATGAAGTTAATAAAAAATTAGTTAAGCTAGGAAAAAAAAATTTAAAGAAAAACTTAATTTATCAAACTGATTTAAAAACTATTTATTCTACAATAACCAATTCTAAATCAGAAGTCCTTGCTATGATTGGTGTGCTTGAACATTTAAAATATCCAGAATTAGTTTTTAAAAATTTTTTGAAGTCTCATTTAAAATATATGTATATTTCGGTTCCAACTATTTCTTTATCAGTTTTTTTAGAAAATTCTTTTCAAAATGTATTTCCTCGGCAGTTATCTGGAGGACATACTCATTTATTTAGTTATCAATCAATAAAATATTTAGAAAAAAAATATAAACTTAAAATTATTGGAGAATGGTGGTTTGGAACTGATATAGCTGATTTATACAGAAGTTTATTTGTCTCATCAAATTCTAATAAAAAATTTTATAAAAAAATGATGGGACAATATTTTTTTAATACAATTAACGAACTTCAAAATATATTAGATAAAAAAAAAATATGTTCAGAGGCGCATTTAGTTTTTAAAAAATAAATTGATGAATTTAAAAATTAATTACGAAAATAAAAAATCATTAGAAATACTTAAAAGTTTAATTAAATTAAATTACAAATTTCAGACTAAATTTGGAAAAATAAATATAGCAAATATATTTCTTATTGAATTATATAAATACTTAGACAGTTCAATTAAATCAATTATTTATAAATCTGAAGTTAAAAAAAATTTTTTTTTTCCTTTTGTTGATTATAAATATTTAAATAAAAATCTTAACCTTAATTTAAATTTAAAAAAAAATTTAGATATTCCTTTTCCCAAAGATCATGAAATAGGAAAAATTATTAATTCTTATAAAATTAATTTTTATAAAATTCTTAACTTTAATATTTCAGAACAAAATAAATATTATTTTAATAATAATAGTTTTCATAAAAGTAAAAGAATTTTTTTTCAAAAAATCTTTATTAAAGATAAAGAAATACAATTGGCTTTAATAAATAAATTTCTAAAGGATTTTGCCAAAATAAACAAAATATCTAATAAATATTATTCAATAAACTTTATTAATTATATTAATATGTTTATTGCAGATACTCCAAAGATAATACTAAGCAAAAATATTAAACTTTTAGTTGGATCAAACCAAAATATCTTTAATAGAATTATGTCTGCAAATTTTATCTCACAAAATAGTAAAGTAATATCATTTGCTCACGCTAAATATTCTTCATCTATTTATGATGATCCAATAAATGATATTGGTGAATATTTTTTATGCAACGAATATATAGAAAGTGGAAATATTAAATTTCATAGGAAATATTTAAAAAAAAAATCCACTATTCCAAAAATAAAAAAAATTTCTCAAAGAGTTAAAATTCAAAATTTTTCTAATAAAGATTTGAATAACTATATTTATATACCAGATTCTTACAATAGTTTTAGAAGGTTTGGTCTATATAGAAATATCAATGATCATGAATATATTAATTTACAAAAAAAAATAGTAAACTCAAAAAAAAATATCTATTTTAAATCACACCCAAAGCAAAAATTTAATTACAATATATTTAAAAAAAAAATTTATATAGATGGCTATCTTAACTTTAAAAAAGTTTATAAAGTTTACATATTTGACTCAATTTCCCAATCTTTTTTTGAAATTGCTAAAACTAATTTAAAAATTTTATACCTTCATATACCTATAAGAAAATTAAATAGTAAAACCTTAAATATGATAAAAAAAAGAGCTCTGGTAAAATATATTAACCCAAAAAAAATAAAAAAAAATCAATTATCAAATTTTATTAATGAGGCAGAAAATTTTAAAATTAAAAATTATGATTTAATTAAATATTGTATGTAAAAAAAATTAAAATTTATTAAAAATTTTTATCATTTTTTTATTTGTCAAAACTTTTCTAAAATTTTTACCAAGAGCATTTGTCAAAGGTTTCTCGTGAATTAAAGTTGATTTAATTAATTTTTTTGAAATATTGTCTAATTTATTTATATTTAAGTTTAAGTTTAACTTGGGAACTTTAATCTTTTGCTTTGAAACCATTTTCCAAAATAAATTATACTCTTTGGGATAAAATTCCCTCATTCCCCTCATTACAATACAATTTGATATACAATGTTTTGTTCCAAAGACAACACTCAGTGCTGCTGAAAATGGATGAACAAGTCCCACCATACTCATGCCTATTGCTAGACCACCTAAATAGGAGGCTATCATTAAATTAGATCTGTTTGTGTTTGATTTGATATTTTTTGAAAGAAAAATTTTTTCGCATATATTTTTTGCTAAGTTTGCATATTTATTACTAATGTTATTTTTATATTTCCCATTGATTGATTCAAAGCTATGAATAAAAGAATCCATTCCTGAATAAAAATATTGGTTTTTATCTACAGTTTTTGTTAATACAGGATCCATCACAATTAAATCATACACGCTAAAATCGCTATTCATTCCTAATTTTTTTCCAGTTTTATTATTTGTTAAAACACATGTTCTTGAAGATTCAGCACCTGTGCCCGACAAAGTTGGGATTCCAATTTTAAAAACACCAGGATTTTTTACTAAATCCCAACCTTGATAATCAGATGCTTTTCCTTTGTTTCTCAACAAATTAGAAACTGCTTTACCTGTATCTAATGTTGATCCACCACCGAAAGCAACAACTAATTTTGAATTATAAAAATTTTGTTTTTTTATTTTTAAAATTAAATTATCAATTAAAACATCAGTTGGTTCAATGCTACTATCTACATATATTACCAGATCTGCTTTTTTAATTATGTTTGTTTTTAAATAATTTTTTTTATTTTTAAAATAGTTGTCTAGTAAAAATATTCTTTTTTTAGAATTTTGTAATATATCAATTTTACTGAATTTTTTTAAGGAGTTTTCTCCAAAAAAAACTTTTTTAACATTGTTTGACTCTGCAAATCCTTGAATCATAAAAAAAATCTATTAAATTAAGTTTTTTATATAGATTTTTATTATATATAATAGTTTAAATTTATAAATAATTATCAAAAATGAAAATTAAATTAATCGCTGAAATAGGTTGTAACCATCAAGGTAAATACGCTCAAGCGATAGAAATGATCAAAATTATTAAAAAATACTGTGATGTCGATCACGTTAAATTTCAAAAAAGAAATCCAAAAAAACTATTATCGAAAAAAGAATATAATTCACCTCATCCTAATGCCCATAATTCTTTTGGTAAAACATACGGTTTACATAGAGAAAAATTAGAATTTTCATTGGGAATGCATAAAAAAATAAAAGATTATTGTACAAAAAATAAAGTTGTTTATTCTTCATCTGTTTGGGATGTAGATTCAGCTAAACAAATTATCAGATTAAAACCTAAATATATTAAAATTCCATCTGCATGTAATACCGACAAATCTCTTTTAAGTTATATTTTTAAAAATTATAATGGTGAAATACATGTTTCTCTTGGCATGACTAGCAGGAAAGAAGAGAAAGAAATAATTAATTTAGCAAAAAAATTTAAACGTAATAAAGATATAATACTTTATGCTTGTACAAGTGATTATCCAGTAAAAGCAGAAGATATATGTCTTCTTGAAATTGTTCGATTAAAAAATATGTATGAAAAAACTGTTAAAGGTATTGGATTCTCCGGACATCATTATGGTATATCTGCAGATATCGCTGCAGCAGCTCTTGGTGCAAGATGGGTAGAAAGACATTTCACTCTTGATAGAGCAATGAAAGGAACCGATCATGCTGCGTCATTAGAGCCTGAGGGTCTAAAAAAATTAAGGAGAGATTTAACTCATCTCGAAAAAAGTTTTAAGTTAAAACCAAAAGAAATACTAACTTGCGAAATATCTCAAAGAAAAAAATTGAAAAGATTTAAAAAATAAAATTTTTAAAAAATATAGAAATTATATATGAAAAAAATTTCTTCTGATTTAGAAAGAATTTTTTATGATTCTGAAATTTTCAAATATGATTATATTTATATATATTCTGATTTGAGGTATTATTTAATTAAATACGGAAATCATTTTTCAAAAAATTTATTGAATTTATTTTTAAATAAAAAAAAGACAATAATTGTTCCTACATTTTCATACACTGCTTTTGGAAATTTTTACAAAGATAAAACTAAATCTGCTCTTGGTTTCTTTAGTAATTATATTCTCAATAATAAAAAATCATACAGATCTAAACATCCATTATTTTCTTTTGCAGCAATAGGTCCAAAAAAAAATATTTTAAAGAATCTTGGAAAGAGTGCATTTGGAAATAATGGACTACATAAAACACTTTATAAAAAAAATGCATGTTATTTGCATATTGGAAGACCTTTGAAGCAGGGAAATACGATGGTGCATTTTTTTGAAAAAAAATACAATGTAAACTATAGATATGAGAAAAAATTTCCTACTAAAGTTTTTGAAAAAAAAAAATATTTAGGCACTAATTATTCTGCATATTTAAGATATTTAAATATGAAAAATAATCATTTTAAATTTAAAAAAGCTTATAAAATAATAAAAAATAAAAAGTTTGTTAAAAGTTATAATATCAGAAATAAGTTTCGAGGTATTGAGATTTATCCTTATGATAAAATATTTGATACTTTTGATGAGTTAATTAAGAAAAATAAGTCTATTTTTATTGAAAAATAGATTAAATAATAATCTTACTATTTTTGAATTTATATACTTTATCAAACTTTTCGGTAACATTTGTTTGATGTGATATTGAAATTAATGTTAAATTTTTTTCCTCAAGCAAAATATCAAGAATTTCTTTTTCTGCCTCGGAGTCTAGTGCGTTTGTTGCTTCATCTAAAATTAGTATTTCAGGTTCTCTTGAGAGAGAAGCTGCAAGAATAATTCTTTGTTTTTGTCCACCAGATAGTAGAATACCTTTGTCACCAAGTTTATTATCTAATTTATATTTCATATTAGAAATATTCGAAAAAATTCCAAATTTTTTTAAATAAAATTCAATTTTTTCTTTTTTTATTGAAGAATTATTAATAAAATTAAAATAATCGTTAGTGGAAAAATTAACTAATGATAGCTCCTGAGGAACATAACTTATTTTTTTTCTAAATTTTTCAAAATTAATTTCTGAATATGGAATACCATTCAATTTTATTTCACCCGATTCTGGTTTTAAAAGATTAAGTAAAAGGTCAACAAATGTACTTTTGCCACATCCGGATTCACCAACAATCATTATTTTTTCTTTTTTATTTATTTGAAAATCTAAATCATTTAAAATATTTTTATCTTTTACATATGAAAATTTCACTTTATTAAATGAAATTTTTTCAAATGTTTCAGTTATTTTGCCAGAGTGATTTAATTGAAACTGTTTTGTTGACAAATCAATATCTGAATAAAGTTTTAATGCAGGCAAATAACTTTTAATTTTGATATAATTTGCAAATAGTTGGCCTGCAGGACCAAGAATTCTACTTAAACTCCAAAATACAACAATAATATTTGAAATATCATTAGTTCTAGGCATATATATAATAACTGTAATTACCAATGCTGTAATGCCGATTGGTTGTAGAATCTTTGCTGATGTCTTGTTAATTAACTCTAAAATAAGTCTTGTGTCCAAAAAATTTTTTAAAGAATATGAAATTTGGTTTTGTACATTTTCTTGTGTTGAATGAGAAATGACATTTTTAAAATAGAAAAAAAACTCTTTAAGTTTGCCTAAGTATTCACCACTATCATTAATGACTCTTTTTCCATATCTTGCTGAAAATTTTCTAAGTATTAAAAATGGAGAAATACAAATTACTAGTATAAAAATAAAAGTTAGAGTTAATTTTGTATTAATTATAAGCGGCAATGTTATAAAAATAGCTATTGATAATAACTGATTAAATATCATAAAAATAAATGAAAACATGTCAGTAATTTTATTCATTTCTTCGCGCATAAAATTAATTAATTTTGCAGATTCATTATTTAGAAAAAAACTCAAATTTGATCCAAAAATCTTAATTGTGATATAAGAAGTTCCAGCTAGGAGAGCGCTGTTTTTCTTTTTTGCTACAATGTAACTATAAATAATTTCATAAATAAAATAAGCTATAACTGCCAAGAAAAATAAAATACCCATAACTTTTGTGCTTGGTTCAACTTGAATCATTCTTAAATAATCAACAACTTTTATTGTAAAAGGATTAAAATCCTTTGTGGATTGATTAAAAATATAGTCAGTGAATGGTAATATCAATGTTACAGATAAAGTTGCTAAAACAATACCTAAAATATTTAGTAAAAAAATAAAGAATAAAAAAATCTTATCCAGACCAAAAATTTTAAAATATTTAAAAAAAGTTTTTAAGTTCATATAAATTATAGTTAGTCGCTTAAAGAATTAAAAATTAATTGTGTTAAATAATCATTTAATATAAATTTTGATAAATTATTTCCTTTTTGTTTTAACTCAAAAGCATATTCTTTTTTAAGTTTTCCTTCATCAAATTCTAGATTATTAAATTTAAATACTTCTTTAATTAAAGATTTATTGCATATAAGAACATATAAATTTATATTATTATTATTTTTTAAATATTCTTCTATATCTTTATTGTTTTTTACATTTGATGTTTTGTGAAATAATTTATTATGAAAGAAAACTGCATCACCTTTTTTGATCTTAAAACGGTTATTAAAAAATCTAATTCTTATCGATGTATAGATTTTAAAAAATATTTTTTTAAGAATATTCAATTTTTTATCAATAAACATTAGATGTGAATAAGGAACTAAATCTATACCACCTCCGTATACTGCTGAATTATCTTGAAGATAAATACCCAGCTTACAATAAAAATTTTCTTTATTTGTAAAATATTTTTTACCTTTATTTCCACCACTATCCTGGTGCCAATTGAATTCGCTACCAACAGCAGCATTTTTTTGAATTTTTATTACATTAAGAAAATAAATTTCTTTTTGATCATTTATTTCTTTTAAATCTCGATCTATTTTTTCTGAAAAAATGTCATAAAAAATCTTATATTTATTAATTAAATACTGAAAGTCTGATAAATTTTTTCCACTTTCATCAAATTTATTTATTATAAAGTTCCTTGTATCATTAACATCGCCCGAACTTAAAACTGATTGAGAGTGAAAGTATCCTTTTCTTTCATAATTAAGTTTTGTTTCAGCCATTATTTACTTCCAAATAAATTGTTGAAAAAAATTAATATTTTTCTTGGTACAAAAAATAAAAATTTAGTTTTTTTTGAAAAAAAACTATCTTGATTATAAAGATCAAAATAAAACTTTATTTCACTAAGGAATAAAAATATCCCACTTCCTAAAAAATTTTCAATAAAAGAATTATGTTTAATAAATTTAAATTTTTTTTCTTTAGTTATATAGTTTTTTTTTAAGTTATTTGAAATTATATCGCATGGGTTTTTTTTATACGGATAACCAAAATATTTGTTAATTTTACTTTCAATAATCTTATTTTTTTTGAATTTATTTTTTTTAATTATTTCTGTTAATTGTTTAATGCTACTAGGTTTTATGGAATTCCATTCATAATATTCAGACCATGAAAATTCATTATAAGCTCTAAATTTTAGAAGATTCTTAGGTATTAATTTAATCAAGGATACATGCGGTTTATATCTTAAATATGCATCCATACATATAGAGCTAAAAGTAGAAAGAACGATATCTTGTTTATCAATCCAATCAACAATATTTTCATCCTCTGAAATATTTACATTTTTGTAATCAAAAATATTATTCCAATTTGTCTCAGTATCCATTGGATGAGGTCTAATATTAACTATGTAATCATCTTTTAAATTTTCGATAATTTTAAAAAGTAAAAAATAATAAAAAATATCTAATGATAGCAATCCCATTTTCCAGGGATTTATTACAAAATTATTTATCTCATTTGTCTTTTTTAAAACTTTTAAATAATTATTATATTTAAAATGTCTAATACTTGGACGGTTTGTTATTGCTATGCCAATATTTTTTTTTGAATTTTTATAATTTAAGATTGGACTGTCCCAATAAGAATAAAACAAATGACCTGTGGTTTCTAAATTTTTAACTTTTTTTTTGTTTAAGTATTTTTTCACATAATCGCTTTGAACATAGACCTGATATAATTTATTAATTATATGTTCTCTGTGATTTAAATTATCCACACCAAAATATTGAATATCTATAAATTTATCTTGGAGCATACTGTGCTCAGTTGGTATCAATACTAATTTAACATATTTATGTAATTTTTTTATTGGGTTTTTTAAATACCCTTTGCAATGTGGTATTGTTATTATTTTAGGCTTGTAATAGTTGTATGCTTTGATCAGTAAATGTTTGTTTATAATTAAACTTTTAATACCTTTAATTTTAAGTTGATTTGATAATTGTTTTAAAGCTTTAAGTTCTCTTTTAGGTTTATCACAAACTAATAAAATCATTTATTACATTTTTGAGGAGTAGACTAATTTACCAATTTTTTTATCTACAATAGATAATAAAATTGTCATTTGTGCTATCTCTACCAAATTATATGATTTTGAATTAATCCATATATTTATGTTACCTAATTTAGATAATTTATTTTTTTTATCAAAACCAGTTATTGTTATTAATTTAATTTTTTTCTTTTTACAAAAATTTGCTGCATTTATAAGATTCTTTGATTTTCCACTGGCACTAAGCAAAATAACCATGTCTTTTTTATCAGCATAGTATTCAATTGCTTTTGAAACCCATTTTTCAAAACCATAGTCATTTGCAAAACATGTAATTAAGTTTGCATCACTAAATACCATAGTTTTTATTTTCCCATTTTTTGTCATATCTGTAGCAAAATGTGATGCGTTTGACATGTTTGCTCCATTACCAAAAATTAATAGTTTTCCATTTTTAGCTTTTGTTTTCATAATCTGATCATAAAGTATTTTTACTTTAGAAGAGTCTATGCTCTTGAGCGCTTTGGATAACGCTTTCAAATATTTATCGTAAAAAAGATTCATATCCATTTTTTATAATAATTAATAACTAAGCTTGTATACCATGCCAATAGATCTGCAATATTTACTAAATCTAATTCTTTCAAATTCAAATTTATTATCAGATGTTGCATTATATTTAAGATTATTGTTCTTTAACTCAACAACAATTTTGTCATCGCAATACATAAAATTTGATTCCTCAAGTTTTGCTTTTTTATATTTTATTGAACTATCAATAGTAATTCTTTGACCATCCAACGAATAATAATCTCTAAAATATGTCACTTCTGTGGTAGGTTTGCATATACCATAATTTTTGTCAAAAAAGCCGTATTTTAAGCATTCTTTAAATTTATAAATTTTATAAGAGTTTTTAAATCGTCCTTCTACTGAGCTTATTTTTTTTTCTAAATTAACTTCATTCTTATTGTCATTATAAAATCTTAATCTTATTTTATGTCTGGGTAAAATTCCTTCTACTGAGTCATTGTGCATTTGAAAATTATTATTATCAAAATAAATGGAAGATATTTTTCTTTTTTCAAATAACTTTTTTCCACCTTTGGATAGAAGCCAATCTTTAAACTCAAATAACTTGGATTTATCGACTCTAAATTTTTCTTCTATTCTAAATGACATAATTAAAATAACTTATTTTCTAAATTTGATTTATTTATCTCTACTATTGATAAACTATCTTTCTGAACTTCTTCATAAAAGTCTTTACAACTTAAATTATTGATCTTTATTTTTCCTCCTGAAAACTCTTGTTTTTTATTATAAGCAGAAACACAAAATCTAGCATTACTTATAATTATATTATCAATATTTGATAGAGATCCATCTTTAGAGGCTAATCCATATTTAGAAAAATTCGAATAAATATTTTCTGCTTCAAAATAGGATTTTTCACCTACAGAAACAGATTTATCTCCACATTCTTTTAATCTTGCT
>MDSV01056035.1_pt1 | contig 10780 bp, 12 predicted proteins | sample 810851 | NCBI WGS metagenome assembly MDSV01 (sample SAMN05326640, study PRJNA326480) | marine metagenome | isolation source: seawater | place: Atlantic Ocean: North East | collected 2012 | reverse complement strand
CTAACTACTATTGTTCTAGCTAAAGCTACTCGTTGTTGTTGACCGCCAGATAATTGATAAGGATAACGATGCTTTAACTCTTGCATCCCCACAAGTTCTAATACTTCATCCACTCGATTATTAATTTCATTTTTTGGTACTTTCTTTTCTTCTAAGCCAAAACTAATATTTTTAAATACTGTCATATGCGGCCACAAAGCATAATTTTGAAACACTAGTCCCACATCTCTCTCCCATGGATTAAGCTTGGAGACTTCCTTTCCAGCAATAAGTAGCTCACCAGATTGAGATTGTTCAAATCCAGCTATAAGTCTTAACAAAGTTGTTTTCCCACATCCTGAAGGACCGAGAAATGTAAAAAAATCTTTTTCTTGAATATCAATATTAACATCTTTCAGAACATGGTTCTTTCCATAAGATACATTGATATTTTTTATATTAATTATATTACCCATTTTCTGTTTCTCCTGTTTTTTTATATTTTTTATCTATAATGCTTTGTGAAAAATAAGTCCCTACAGCAACAATTAAAACGCCTATCATACCTAATGCAGCCCCAGGTCCTCGTCCAGCTGCAGTTTGCATATATGAATAAATTCCATATGCTAATGGTGCATCTGTTTCAGTTGAAACCAGCATTATAGTAGCAGATAATTCAACTGTTGCAGTTGAAAAACTAGTAATAAATCCTGCTAACAGCCCCCCAGTCATTAATGGCACTAAAATTTTTCTAAATATTGTAACTTTTCTTGCACCCAATGACTCTGCGGACTCTTCTAAAAATTTACTAATTTGCATCAATGCAGCATTAGCTGCTCTTAACGCATAAGGTAATCTCCTTACAGCTAAAATTAATACTATCATAAACCACCAGCTAGCAAGAGGTTTGCCATCTAGAGGATTAGTAAACTCGTTAAATGTTCTCAAGTATCCTATACCAAGAACTAGCCCAGGAATAGCGATTGCGCTCATCGCAATGTAATCTAACAGGTATCGACCTTTAATTTTTGTTCTTAGCACAATATAAGAAATAAAAAATGCTAAAACAATGTCAATGAATGCAGCTATTGTACAATACAACATTGTATTTTTTATAAAAATACTGTTATCAAAAATAATACTTTTATAATGACTGATAGTATAGGCATCTGGAACCACACTAAACGACCAGATTGTTCCAAATGATAAGAGAGTTAAAGCTATATGGGGTGATAAAACTAAAAATAGAATTAATCCAACAACTGAGTAGGCAACAATTTTTTGTTTTGGCTTCATCTCTCTTTTAATCATGCCGCCGCCACCCTTTTGAAGCATTGAGTAATCTTTTCCTCCTAATGCGATCTTAGCTACCCAAACTGCAAGAATTGACGTTACAACTAAAATAACTGCAATGACATATCCCATGGGGTCGTTAATACCAATTGATGAAATCCTTAAGTACGCTTGTGGTGCTAGCATATTATTAATGTCTAAGAGTAAAGGCGTTCCAAGATCATCAAAAACTTTTAAAAATACCAAACTTGCACCAGCAATATAACCTGGCATTGAAAGTGGTAAAACTATCCTTCTAAATAAACCAAATCCCTTAGAGCCTAAACTTTGAGCAGATTCTTCCATTGATCGATCAATATTATTTAAACTAGTTATTAAATTAATTAAAATAAATGGAAAATAATGAACTGCTTCAACAAAAATTACACCATTTAACCCTTCCATAAATGGAATTTTAAAACCAAAATATTGATCAAGTAATAAATTAACAGAACCATTTGTTCCAAAAAAAAGCTTCATCGCCACCGCGCCTACAAAAGGTGGCATTATCAGAGGTATAAAGCCAAGGCTTTGAATAACAACCGAACCTCTAAAATTAAATCTCGATGTAAAATAAGCCAATGGTAATGCAAAAGCTGATGCCAGAACTACAGAAAAAAAGGCTACATAAAAAGAATTATATAAAGATTCTATAAATAATTGATTTTTAAAAAAATCAGAAAAATTTACTAAAGTGAAGCCCCCATTAATATCTAAAAAAGAAACATAGAAAACTTGAACAATTGGAATAACCAAAAACAATAATAGAAATATGCCTATTATTAATGAGGTAGAGTTAAGAAAAATATTTCTGAACATAAATAAAAACAAGCCCCTTAATATTTAAGGGGCTTGTGATTAAATAATTATAAAAGTTTTAAAGCCTTTTCAGCTTTTTTCTTCGCTTCAGAATAATTTTTTACTACAATTTTATCCCACTCAGCTTCAACTTCAGCCTGACGAGTACCTTTATATTTCTCAATATCTTTAGCTTTTTTTCTTTTCTTCTTAAAGATTTTGTTAAATTCAGCATCGTTAGCCTTAGCTTCTGAAATAGGAAGTGCAGCAATTAAAGCTCTTGCTTCTTTGATTAAAGCTCTAGCTTTTTTATTATCTTTCTTTTTTAATTTAGCTTCTGCTTTATAAACAGCTGCCATTGCGCTTCTTAGCTCATCTAATCTGTATGTAATCATTACATCAAAAAGAGAATTTACTAAATTGTATCTGCTTTTTGATAGATTGACATCAAACTTAACTTTGGCTCCAATTGACTTATCTTTAAACGGATTAGGAAAGTCTTTTGGTGCCTTAGAGTAAGTTTTTGGATTAACAGGAAGCCTTCTTATTTTTGGATCTAGTAGAGTTTCTTGTCCTTTAGCTGTTAATAGGAAATCAATAAATTTTTGCGCGTTTTTTTTATTTGGCGCATTTGTTATGACTCCAATGTTAGCTGGAACAAGCGTTGATACTTCTGGATATACAAATCCAACTGGGAATCCACTTCCAATTGATGATAAACCAAAGAAATCAATTACGATACCTACTCCGAAATCACCACTGTTAACTCCATCTGGGACACCAAAGCTTCTAGCAGTAACTGTTTTAAAGTTTGCTGCCATCTTTTTAGACAATTCCCAACCTTTGTTGAAACCAACACCTTGTAACCATGTCTCAACAGTTAAGTGTGTAGTTCCAGATCTAGATGGAGCACTCATTCCAACATGACCAAAGTATATTGGTTTAGCTAAGTCTGACCATTGCTGTGGCGCTGGAAGTTTGTTTGCCTTCAAATATCTTTTATTCCACATCATTCCATAACCGGCTGCGGCAAAACCTGTATAATAACCCGCTGGATCATTTACAGGGTAAGATCCTACTTTAGAAGGAATCCCTTTTGCTTTTGATGTATACTTTTGAAGTAACCCATCACCTTTTAATACTTCAAACGCGTCTGGCGCTGAAGCCCAGAATAAGTCTGTTGTATTATTAGATTTAGTCTCCTGGATATACTTAATTCCAGCAGTAGTTTTTTTTCCAACTATTTCAACTTTAATATTTGGATATTTTTTTTCAAATGCAGCTTTAAATTTACCTGACAAGTCTTTTGGAAATGATGTTACAATAACAACATTTTGTGCAAAAGCTTGAGTCGCAAATAAAAGTGCAATTATAAATGAAATAATTTTTTTCATCTACCCCCCTTTTGTTAGTTGCAAATTTCTAACTCATATAAGAAGATTATACAATTAACCTTTATACAATTATTAATTGAATTTTAGCTTTATATACAATTCTAATTATTCTAATTGACTGATAATTTTAGGAATAAATTTTTTGAAATTAAAAAATCCCTTGTTGCAGTACTGATTAGTCATTTGGTCAAACTCTCTGTAAAGAAATTTAAGACTAATTTTATTCTCGTTTAAAAAATCTAAATTTTCTCCTATGCCTGGGTATAAAGCTATTGCATTAGATAAATCAAGATTTCTAAGATATGAAATATCGTTAACTTCAACCTCATATTTATTTTGTAATCTAGCTTTCTGATCACAAATTAAATCAGATTTAAATTTGATCAAATTTTCGTCTAATTCTATTGATCTTGTTAAATTAGTATTTTGTATAAGCATAATTTTTTTAAATTTTAAATTTTTAAAATCAGATTCTTCAAAACAAAGCTGGTTATCAAAAATCAACAAAGTTTGATTATCTATAATTTCACCATTTATAAACTCTGGATTAATTTGAATATACTCTTTGTCTGATACTATAGGTGTGGCATTTTCGTTAAGTTTAACTTTTTCATACCTTTGGTTTGTAAATTTTTTAATATTCCACTCTTGCGCAACATAGTTTTTTCCTTTCGTTTGTAAGCCAGCTGTCCATCGCCAAGAAAGTGTATTTGAGGCAGGATCACCATCTTTAAGATATTTCATAAAAAATTCAGCTCCTAATTGCCAAGGTAAATCCAGTGTAAAAATCCAGATAGATGAAAACCACATTCTAGCGTGATTATGAAGGTATCCTGTTTTTTTTAACTCATTCACCCAGTCGTTAAAACATTCAATATCAGTATTTCCATTAACTGCATTTTTAAAATTTTTATTATTATTAAAATCTATTTTTAAGTTTTCTAGATCATTTATAAAATCTGTCCATAAACTAGGTCTTCTCTCCAACCAGCCTTTCCAATAATTTCGCCAAAAGACTTCTTGGATAAACTTTTCTGTTTTAGAAAAAGAAAATTTTTTTATAACCTTTTTAATAATCTCTTTCTCACTTAATATTCCATGTGTCACATAAGGTGACAAACATGAAGTATTTGTTCTTTTATCAGGTCCAAAATCAAAATTACGATCTCTTGCATATAAAGATAGGTGGTTTTCTACAAAAGAATTGAGTTGTTCTAAGGCTTTTGTTCTTGATGGATGAAAATTAATCATGAATTATTTATAAAGAAATTTTCGTAAATTACTCACATATTTCGAGCTGTTGTGCGAACATCTTTTAAATATTTTTGACGCTTTTCATCACTTACAAATGGAACTGCAAAATAACGTCTGTAGTTGATTTTTCTAATTCCACAAATATGTAATACCCCTCTTTTTAGTCTTCGTATTGGTAAATTTAAAAAGAAGGTTGTAATCGCAAGTCTTGGTGCTCCATAAGTACAAAAAATTATTGCTCTTTTACTATTCAAATTGCCTTCGGGATAACCATAATTCCCAACTAATCTTTTAAATGTGAATGCCCATGGTGGTGCTAAAACTTTATCGATCCAACCCTCGATAAGGGCAGGCATTCTAAAATTCCAAATAGGCGCAATTAATACAATGATATCAGCTTCTTCAATTCGCTTTCTATGATCTAAAACTACATCATCAGGTGACTCGCCACGAAAAATTGGATTAAAGTTTTCTTTATATAAGTCAACAATGTCAACTTCATGCCCATGTTTTTCAGCCTCTTCTATAAATGTATCTTTTATTGCGCAGTTAAAAGATTTATCATCATAATGACTGTAAACTACAAAGGCTCTCGACATATTTAACAATTATCCTTTTTTCACTAATTTTAAACATAGAATTACAAAAAATCGCATTTTATTTTTGTGAATAAATGGTAATGGTTAATTATGAAAGAATTTTTATATCAAGCTGGATTGTTATTATTTGATGATAAGAAAAATGACCTCAGGGCTTTGCCAAAAACAGTAAGGCTACAAATTTTGGTTGTATTAAGCTTAATGTGGTCTGTAATTTTTACAGTTATGTTTTGGTCGTATAACGAATGGGGATTGGTTCTGACTACTTCTATTATTGGTCATGTCCTTGTAATACTTGGTGTATACTTCACAATGAAATCTTTTCAAAATGCAAGGCAATTTAATTTAAGAAAAGATGGTTATCACAATACAACTCGCTCAAGACAAAACTTATGGGTTGATGGTAAAAAAGTTGAACTTGATAAAAAAGATCCTGGAGGTGAACACGAATGAAATTAACAGTAATGATGTTAATAATAGCATTTGGAATTTTCATGCTAGGTCTAAAAGTCACTGGTGACTCTCCTGTTTCAAGGAAAGGTCAAATAGAGCAATCTAAAGAGACTACAGAAGAAAAATGGCTTAAAGCTAAAGAGTGGTCGAAGAATAGAAATAAATAAAATTTTATTCTTATAAACTTATTACTAGCCAAACAACCGGTATGAGAAATAAAACGATCAATCCCAAATAAATAATTACATCTTTCATAATCTAACCCTTAACAGATTCTTGTTTTAAAATTAATAACAAACCTATTAATGCAATCGGTAAACCTGTTAAAAAATAGATATCTGGCTTAACATCTTCAAAAATCATTGAAATTATCAAAGCTAAAATTGGCATAACTACGCCAATATATCCTCCAGTAGATGCAGAGGTATTTTCAATAAATCTTATATAGCACAAGAATGAAATTATCGAGCCAAAAATAATTAAATATGTTAGTCCCAATATGTAACTAAAATTTGTTATTGGAATATAAAATTCCGATCCTCTAATAAATGATACTAACAAAGCTACTAAGGCTCCGTATATCATCGCATACGCAACATTCTGTAATAGTGGAATACTAAAATTTCTTTTATTATATATTGCAATTAAGTTACCAGCCGATGCTGATAGTGTTGCAAGCAATGCAAACATTAGACCAATTGTTGTTCCTGAATTTAAATTAAAACTTATAAAATCATTAAAAAATATAATTAAAATTCCACTAATACCCAATATAGCTCCTGATAATGTCACTGTGGTAATTGGTTTTTTAAATAAAAACTTCTCACCAAGAATATTAAAAATTGTCAATAAACAAAATACTGTTGCGGGTATATTAGAAGGTAAATAAACATTTGAATTATAAAAAAAAATGTAGTTTCCACTGTATAAAAAAATACCTAAAATAAAAAAATATACATGATCTCTTATTGAGAAAATTAATTTTCTCTTTGTAATTGCAACATAAATTAAAATAATAAAACCAGCTAATATAAACCTAATGAAAACAGATACAGATGGGTCAAGATCAATATTAACCTGTGTTAAACCTATAATACTCCAAGTTGCTGACCAAAATAATAAGGCACTAAGAAATAAAAAAAAATTTGATCTCATAATTGAGAGATCTACTATTCAAATGAGACAAAGAATATAAAAAAATTAATGATAAGGCGATTATTTTTTTTCTAACCATTCTTTATAGCCACCGACCATATTTTTTACGTTTTTAACACCCATATCTTTCATAGTTTTACTTGAAAGAGCGCTTTGTCCACCTGCCCCGCAAAATAAAACGTATTCCTTATCTGGATTATTTTTAAAGTAATCATTCTCTAATGGACTGCCTTCTGCCAAATAAAACTCAAGTAGACCACGATCGAAGTGCATGGCATTTCCTATTGTACCCTTTTCAAAAGACTCTTTGTCTCTTACGTCTATAAATTGAACATTTTTATCGTTTAACTTTTCTTTGGCATCCTCAACGCTAATGTTATCAATTTCATTTGTTACCTTCATTATATCTTCAAATTTTTTCATATTTTCCTTTCTAATGGTTAATTTTTGATTGCTTTACAAATCGTAAATATGGCTTTGGAGAATTCCATCCATCTGGAAATAGGGTTTTTGCTTCCTCATCTTTAACAGCGGGTACAATAATTACATCTTCACCTTGTTTCCAATTTGCTGGTGTTGCTACTTTATGCTCAACAGTTAGTTTTAACGAATCTATTACTCGTAAAATTTCGTCAAAGTTTCGGCCAGTTGCCATTGGATATGTTAACACAAGTTTAATTTTTTTATCAGGTCCGATGATATAAACGTTCCTTACAGTTTGATTATCTGCAGCTGTTCTTCCTCTAGAGTCATTGCCGGTTGTTGATGGAAGCATCCCATATAGTTTTGAAATGCTAAGGTCTTTATCGCCTATTAGGGGATAACTTGGCTTGTGACCTGTAACATCTAAAATATCATTTGACCATTTTTCATGATCTTCGACTGGATCAACGCTTAAACCTAAAATTTTAACTCCACGCTTATCAAATTCGTCTTTGATACTTTCTAAAGCACCTAATTCTGTAGTGCATACTGGTGTAAAGTTTTTAGGATGAGAAAATAAAACTACCCAACTATTGTTTACCCAATCATGAAAATTTATTTTTCCATGTGTTGTCTCAGCATCAAAATTTGGTGCCTTATCATTTATCTTTAATGTCATTATTTGCCTTTCGGTAAAAATTTTTAGTATTTAATGTTTTTAACTTAGAATATATTGCTAATAATTCAATATTTTATGATAAAATAAGACATAAATGTAATAAAATACTTTTAAATTAATAAAAATTGATTTATTTTTTTACTATATTAGTAAAATATTTTAACTTTATGAAAGATTTAGACAAAAAAATTCTACAAATACTCCAGGAAGACTCTGATATATCGATGGAAGAGTTAGGTTCCAAAGTAAACCTTTCTCCCTCACCTTGTTATAGGCGTGTAAAGAATTTAAAAGACAAGGGTTATATCGATAAAAATGTTGCAGTATTAAATAAAAAAAAACTTAACTTAGAACGGCCTTATTTTGTGCATGTTAAAACAACTACCCATAATAAAGAATGGACTGATCAGTTTAAAAAAATTGTTAAGAATACACCTCAAATTGTTGAATGTCATAGATTGATGGGCGAAGTAGACTATATTTTAAAAGTGAGGTTAAAAAATTCTGAGAGTTATAATGAATTTTATTTTAATCTAATTAATAAAATTAATTTTGCAAGTATAAGCGGTTTTCCATCTTTAGAAGAATTAAAAGAAACTAATATTTTACCTCTGGATTATATTTGATTTAATGACAATCTAATCCAAATTTTTTTAACCTCCAATAGTTATATGGCCAAGGAGTGATAAATCCTGCAATTAACATAGGCGGTATTACCCACCATGTTAATATGGCACCACCTGTTAAATAATAATCAGTTAAATTCATTGCTAATTCCATAGCTATCATAGAAATAAAGCTCATACCAATTGCAACTTTCAAAGCTTCCTTAAAATTAAATTTCTGCCTCATTAAAATTATTGTTTCTAGTATAATACTTGTCACCAATCCGTTTAAAATAGCAAGAAGCATAATTCCTAAAACTGGAAAAGGAATGTTAAAAATTTGAAAAAAAAGAATAGTGCCAAAATCACCTATGGAACAACCTAGTAGACACCACGTCGTATTTTTAGCACTTCGCTTCCAGGTGTGTTTGCAGCTCCAATCAAAAGATTCTAATTGAGTCATAATTTTATTAATAAAATATTAGTTTAAAACAGTCAAAGAAATAACTATCTTAAATTATCTTTTATTTTTCTTAAATTTATTTCTTTTATTATATCTATTCACGGTTGCTTTTTTTCGTTTGGAGAATTTTGAATTTTTTTTAAATTTTGTTTTTTTCTTTTTGAAACCATCACCATCTTTATTTTTAAGATTACTGTCTCTAAATTTATTTTTTTTTTCCTCTAAATTTAAATTTTTTTTCTCTGTTAAATGTATTTTTTGCCTTATAAGATTTATTATTTCTATTATTGTTAAACAATGATTTTTTTTCTGGATTTAAAATCTTCTCTATCTCTCTCCATTGTCTTTTATCGCTATTGGTTACATAACTCCAGGCCTGTCCTTTAGCTCCTGCTCTACCAGTTCGACCAATTCGGTGAATGTAATCCTCGGGTTGTTGTGGTAAATCATAATTTATAACATGTTCGATGTTGGGAATATCTAAGCCACGAGCAGCAACATCTGTTGCTACTAGAATTTGTATTTTGTTTGACCTAAATTTTTTAATAACACTTGTTCTTTTATTTTGTCTCAAATCTCCATGAATCGCGTCTACTTCAAAGCCTTTTTTATATAAATCTTTTGCTAATCTTTTTGCACCTCTTTTAGTTTTTACAAAAACAAGTATTAATCCATTATGTGTCTCTAAATGCTTTATTAAATATGGAAGTTTACCATCGTTACTTAAGCTAAGAACTTTTTGTTCAATCTTTGGAATTGTTGCTTTATCTTGATCAATCTTAATGAACTCTGGATTTTTGAGATATTTTGAAGATAATTTTTCAATTGATTTAGAAATGGTTGCCGAAAACATTAGGGTCTGTTTTTCGCTTGGAATGAATTTTAAAATTTTATCAATTGCAATACTAAAGCCCATATCCAACATGCGATCCATTTCGTCTAGAACTAAAAAGTTCGCTTCAGATAAGTTTAAACTTTTTTTATTTAAATGGTCTGTCACTCTTCCCGGTGTACCAATTATAATCTGAGGTTTGGCCCTTAAACGATTTAGCTGCTTATTAATGGGCTCACCACCAACCAGTGATAGACATTTAATAGTTGATTTTTCTAATATTAAAGACTGAACCACAGTTTCTATCTGCTTGGCTAACTCTCGGGTTGGAGCTAGAATAATTGCTCGTTGACATTTCTTGTTTAAAACTAATTCTAATAAAGGAATACAAAATGCTGCTGTTTTGCCTGTACCGGTATGAGCAGATCCCAAAATATCTCGATGACTCAATATAAGCGGTATTGCCTTAACTTGAATTGGCGTTGGTTTAACAAATCGTATTCTTGCTAAAGATGTATACAAATCTTTATGAAGTTTTAGCTCTTGGAATGTTTGCAAAAAAATAAATTCTGTAGATGGTTAATTTGCAAGCTTAGACACTTCTTAAACAATAAAGTCAACATAATTCAAATTACTTAAAAGGCCTGGTAATTAATTTGCTTAAAACCTGCTCTCTATCACCCTCAACCCCGATGGGCATTCCTTTATGACGTTTGAAATTTGATTTGGTTCCAAAAAGAAAATCCCAAAAACTAAATATGGCACAATAATTTGAGTCTGTTTCTTTTTGCCTCTTATGATGATGTACCCAATG
>MDSV01243605.1_pt1 | contig 10781 bp, 10 predicted proteins | sample 810851 | NCBI WGS metagenome assembly MDSV01 (sample SAMN05326640, study PRJNA326480) | marine metagenome | isolation source: seawater | place: Atlantic Ocean: North East | collected 2012 | reverse complement strand
TATCAATAATTTTATGACCTTCTGTTCCAATTATACAATGTTCAGGCCACATTATAATAGGATTTTTATTGTTTAATAATAAATAATTTGAATATATCTTAGCATATTCTAAACTAATTGAAGTTGGCCACCAATTCTTTCCAATATCTGAGTAATTAATTATTTGATAATCATTTGGTTGATGTCCAGTTGAATTTATCCAATTTAATTTATTATTTATTTCATTTCCATTATGAGAGTCTTTTATTACTAATAAATAATCAATATTATTAATATTATCTTTAATATTTGAAGCTAAATCATCCATATTTAATGTTGCACCAAAAATTGGTAAATCATCTTTAAAACAATTTTGAACATCAGTTAATACCCAAGCATTTTTATCAATGTTTTGAGTAAAAACACAATTTATAAATAGAAAAATATTAATAATTTTAAAAAATGTCATTTATATATATTTTTTAAATATATAGTTTTAAATATATTTAAAAGTAAAAGACAAATTATATATGATGAGAACTAAAATTATTAGTTTAATAAATGAAATAAAAGATAATAAATCTTTTAAAATATTTGAAAAAGATTTCTTCCAATTATTAGATTTTATAAAAAAGAATAATAATTTTTACTATTTATTAATTATAATATTATATTCTAGATATAATAAATTATTAGATATAATTTATAATTATGGAATAGATTTAAAAATCACAAACAAATCTGGCAAAAACTTATTATTTTATACAATAGTCTTAAAAAATTTTAATCTCACAAATAAATTAATTAAATTTAAAGTGACACCCCAGAAAAAATATTTTAATAAATATATTGTTTCTTCATTTAGTAATTATAAGATTAATGTTGATTTATGTTTAAATTTAATTTATTATGGTATTGATTATGATAACTGTAATTTTTTAGAAAAATCTCATATAGATGTTTATAATATTTTCGTAAAAAAACATTTTAATGAAATAAACATAGTAAAAAAAATTTATAATTTATGGAATAGACGTAAATATTTAGCGTATATAGTTAATGATATAAAAATGAAAAATAATAATAGCTTAATATCACATGTATTTTTAAATGATCTTATAATTAATGAAATAAAACAATATTTATAACATCAATAGAAAATAATTTACTAAAAATATTTATTGTTCATGATCATTATTTCTTTAAATAAAATATATATAAAATATTAATTTTATATAATAATATATATTATATCTCTAAATGAAAACATTACTTGTTGTTGAATCTCCAGCTAAAGCTAAAACAATTGAAAAATTATTGGGTGATGGTTATATTGTTAAATCATCATTTGGACATATTCGTGATTTAGAAAAAGAAAACTTTGGTGTGGATATTCAAAATGGATTTAAGCCTAATTATAAAATAATAGATGGCAAAGGGAAAGTAATTAAGGAACTACAGAATGCTGCCAGATCAGTTGATAGAGTGTTATTAGCTGCTGATGAAGATAGAGAAGGTGAAGCAATAGCTTGGCATGTATCTGTAATATTAAAGTTAAACATTAATGAAAATAATAGAATTACATTTCATGAAATTACAAAAAGGGCACTTCAAAATGCTGTATCTAATCCAAGAAAAGTAGATATGGCAATGGTAAATAGTCAGCAGACTAGAAGAATTTTAGACAGAATTGTTGGATTTAGTTTAAGTCCATTACTTTGGTCATATATAGCACCTAAATTAAGTGCTGGAAGAGTTCAAAGTGTATGTTTAAAATTAGTTGTTGAAAAGGAAAGTGACATATCAAAATTTAATGATAAAAAGTATTATAAAACAAAAGGTTATTTTGAAAATGATTTAGAAGGATTTTTAAATAAAAATTTTGAAAATAAAGAGGATGTAACAAATTTCTTGAAAAATGCACAAGAATCAGATTACAATATAGAGAAAATTGAAAAAAGTAAAACTGAAAAAAGTCCTCCACCTTCGTTTATTACAAGTAGTATTCAACAAGAAGCAGGATCTAAATTTGGAATTAGTTCAAAAAAAATTATGAGTGTTCTACAAAAATTGTATGAAGCAGGTTTGATTACTTATCATAGAACTGATAATGTTAATCTAAGCTCTCAGTTTATTGAGAAGATTAATGATTATGTAGATAATAATTATGGTTCTAATTATTTTAAAAAAAGAGTTTATAAATCTAAAGTAAAATGTGCTCAAGAAGCTCATGAAGCCATTAGACCAACAAATATTAATAAACAAAAACTTGATGATTCATTTGATTCATATGAAAAAAGAGTATATGAATTAATCTGGAAAAGAACAATAGCATCACAAATGTCTAATGCTATTTTTGATAGTTATAAAATTAATATTATTTTATCTAAGAGTAAATATATTTTTGAATGTAAATTTGAAAAATTAATTTTTGATGGATATAAAAAAGTATATGATGAATTTGTTTCGAAAAAAGACAATGATGATTTACCAAAAACAATGAAAGATGATACATTTATTAAAAATTTAAAGGAAGGTCAAAAAATTAATTATAAAAAAATTATATCAAATGAAAAATATCAACAACCACCATTAAGATATAGTGAATCTACTTTAATTAAAAAAATGGAAAAGCTAGGTATTGGAAGACCATCAACTTATGCCAGTATTATAGAAACAATTCAACAAAGAGAATATGTAAAAAAAGATGATGTAGCAGGTGTAAAAAAAGATGTAGTTAATTTTGAACTATTTGGTAATAAAATTACTGAAAAACATGATAAGTTTGCTATTGGTAGTGAAAAAAAAAAGTTAATTCCAACTGATATCGGTAAAACAACAACACAATTTTTAGGTGAAAATTTTGATGAGTTAATGAGTTATTCTTTTACATCAAAGCTTGAAGAAAATTTAGATGAAATAGTAAATAATAAAATTAATTGGAGTTCGATGCTAAATACTTTTTATAGTACATTTGAACCAAAAGTTAAATTATTAAAATCATCTGAATCTAAAAATGAAGCATATAAAAAAAAAGAAGATCAAAAAAGAAATCTAGGAATAAATAATAAAAATGAACATGTATTCGCTTATGTAGGTAAATATGGTCCAGTTATTCAATTTATTGATGTTGATAATGACAAAAATATTAGATTTCAAAAATTAGAAGATTTTGATGTAGATACTGTTACATTAGAAGATGTAAATAATATAAAACAAAATGAATATCCAAAAAAATTGGGTATGCATAATGGAAAAGAGTTATATTTAAAAAAAGGTAAATATGGATTATACTTAGAATGTAATAAAAAAAATTATAAAATTATTAATAATTATGACGAAAAAATTACATTTGAACAAGCATTAGAATGTTTAGAAGAGAAAAAAAGTAATGATATTCATAATTATGGCGAATATATTGTTAAAAATGGTCCTTATGGTCCTTATATTTTACATAAATCTAAATTTTACAAGATTACTGGTGATTATGAAGCAGACAGATTAACAAAAACAGATTGTAAAAAAATTGTTGAGAATTATAGTAAGTCAAGTTACAGTAAAGCCAAATCAAAATAATTATAGAAAGTCAATTAAAAAATAATTATAATATTTTAATAAATTCTTCATAAATTTTAACGGAAAACATTTATCAATTAATTTTTCGTTATCTTCACTATTAAACCATACCATAACAAAAAACGCAAAAATACATAATGATATTTTAAAGTCATAAATAAAATTATTATAATCTAATTCTGATCTTTTTTCTTTTAATAATAAAAAGTAATAGTTTAAAACTAATTCTACAGTTTTAACATTAAAATCAATACTTTCAACTAATAAAAAAGTTATATCACTAATTCCTTTATTAAGCTGAATATATTGCCAGTCTAAGAAATAGGGATCATAATTATCCTTAAAAAAAATATTTGGACTTTTTAAATCACCATGACAAAAATTAAGTGGATATTTAGAAGATTCATTCAGTATAAAATCAAAATTATTATAAATTTTAATTAAGATTTTTTTATCGGTATTATTTAAAATATATTTATTTTTTTCAAAAAATTTATAAAATCTATCTTTGACTAATTCTTTATAATAATTAATTTCATTAGGTTTTTTTAATTCTTTCATGCACTTTATTACTTCATTTTCATTATAAAAATAATATTGATTATGTAAATTAAATATTTTTTCAACTATATTTAATAAAATTGTTATATTTTTATTTAAATCTATATTAAAATTACCATTATATTTATGTAAATCTTCCATTATAATTACATCTTTATTTTCATATTCAAATGTTCCATAAAATTTAGGTAAATTAATGCTGTTGATTATATTTGATATTGAATTATAAAAATAAACTTCATTTTTATACATATTTAATTTTGAAGCTGATTTTGATAATTCATTATCTAAATTACTTATTTTTACTATTATATTAAAGTTAGAATTATCTAAATAAGTAATGTTATATTTATCAATATCACATATATAACCTGTTTTTAGATTACTATTATTATTTTGAATATTTTTTATAGGTAAATAGTTTAAATATGATGATAAACAATTTATAAAATTGATAATCTTTTCATCTTTATGAATATATAATAAATTATCAATATTTAATTCATCATAATTATCAAAACTATATTTTGATTTTTTAACTACATCTAAATTATTTTTATTGTTGTATATATAAATTTTGTAGGGATTAGATTTTTTAGCTGATAAAAAACCAGCACTACTATCTTCAAATATTATACATTCTTTTTCATTCATATTTAGCATATTCATAGCTTTTAAATATGGTTCTGGATGTGGTTTATGATTATGAACATCATCAGATGAAATTAATACATTAATATAATTATCTAAAGAATATTTTTTTAAAATATATTCTGCAGCATTTTTATTACAGCTTGTAACAATAGCAATTTTATTATCTTTAATTTTTGATAGAAAATTTAAAACACCATCATAAATTATATCAATATTATCTAATTCTTTTATAAATAAGTTGTCTTTCATATTAGAAATTTGAATTAATTCTTCATCTGAAATTTCATTTATTAAAAATTTTAAAAATGATATATCAGATTTACCTTTTATAAATGAATTAAAGAAATCTTTTGTACATTCAATATTATATTCATTTAAAATTTTATTCCATACTTTAATATATAAATTATCAGTATTTACTAATGTACCATCTAAATCGAATAAATAAGCATAATTATTTAAATTCATTATATATAGTGAATAAAATTTTATTTATTTTTTAATTAATTTTGGTATATGAGTAATTAATCCTAAACTAATAAAAATTCCTGATGTAGCAAGTAATAATTTCTCTAATTCAATTCCATATATTCTTTTTGTATTTTTTACAATCATTTTATTCATTGAATACCATGAAAACATTATAGGAAATAAATATCCGCCACAAATAGATACTGTATTTGGAATTAACAAACAATCAATTAGTGGTAATTGATGAGTTATTAAGTCACCAATAACCATTAAATTATATGGTAACTTATATTTTTTGTTATCACCATATCTAATAATGAGCTTTCGTGGATATATATAAACCATATATCCGCCAACTAATGAAGTACATATAAATGAGGTTTTTAAAATCGCGTTCATTGGTATTAAATTACTTTTATATAATAAATAACTAGCAAAATTATAGGTTGTCCAATAATACATTTATATATAAATTGATTTTTTTTCTATGATTTAATCTTTAATTGTTATATATTTTGAATATAAAGATATATTTTTCTAATTATATAATATGAAAAATGACCACTTTTAGTGATCGCAAAAAAGAAAATGTGTTAAAAGTATATTCTCAAAAATTATTATTAGAGTATCCAGAAATTAAAGATTCAAGAAAAATTTGTTACATAAAAGATATTTTTTCAGATTTTACTGACTATGATGAATTAGAATGTTATCCATGTACTTCATCAAAATTAATGATTAATATTTCAAGAAGTGAAACCGTATATTGTCCCAAATTTAACTATGAAGGAGATAGTATGAAATGGCATTGTGATGATGCTACAATTATATCACATAAAGGTAAAAATATTAATAAATATATTAATCAAATAAAAATATCAGAAAAAAAATCATTACATTATGCTAATAAAATTCCAAAATTTAGTTTAATAGTATATGGTTCAACCTATAAAAAAGACTTTACCGGTGGTATATTTGAATTTAGTGACGGTACTAAAATAAAACCTGAAAGAAATATGTGTATATTATTTGATAGTCGTGAAGCTCATTGTGTTCATAAAATAAAATCTGGAAAAAAAAAATTACTTTTAATAAAATTTTATTAAAAGTTTTTAAAAAAGAAATAAGTTAGTTATAATTTTTTAATAAAACATCAATATTCTTTTTATTTAATTTTAGTGGAAATTCTAAATCACTAATCATATAATCAATATTTAAATTTTTATGTAATGTTTTATTATTTTTATTATTATCTAAAAGTTTTAGTAAATTAATTCTTAATAATAATTCTTCAAAGACACGTTTGGTTGTTCTCATACCTTCTTCATTACCACAATATTTATTTACAATATAATAGTATATTTCATTTTCAAAAATAATATCATTATTAGATAAGCCTACATTATTAATTAATTCACTAATCAAATATTTTTTTAATATTATAATTTTTTCATCAGTATTGTATCCTTCAAATTTTATAATTGTCAATCTATCTTTTAAAATTGGATTTATTTTATTTATATCATTAAATGAAAAAAATAATAATGATTTTGAAAAATCAAATTCAATTCCACTAAAATATTTATCTTGGATGCAGTTATTCTGAGTTGGATCAGTCAAATGAATTAATAAATTTTCAATATTATTTCCTTTTTCATCATTACTTATTTTGTCTAATTCATCAAAAAATATAATAGGATTCATTACTTTTGTTTCAATTAACATTTCAATTAATCTTCCATATATAGCACCTTCATAAGTATAAGAATGTCCTTCTAAAACACTAATATCATTAGCACCACCTAATGCATAAAAAGAAAAAGGTCTCTGTAATACATTAGAAATTCCATTTTTAATTAAACTAGTTTTTCCAACACCAGCTGGACCTTCACATGCTATAATTTGGCCCATTGAATCAGGATTTGATATCCATTGTGCTAATATTTGCATAATTTTATTTTTAGCTTTATATTGTCCATAAATAGTTTGATCTAATTTAAAATAAGATTCGATTAAAAATTTTTGAACTTTACTTGGTTTTAAATTTAAATCCATTTTTAAATAATAATTAAAAGGAATTTTTGATAAAGAATTTACCCATTTACTTAGTTTGTGATATTCATTTTCATCTGAATTCATTTCTTCAAACTGATCTAGACGTTGTAATATCATAGATTTAGTACTAAGATTTAAATTTGAATTGATTATATTATATCGTAAAGGAGTATTTTTATTTAAATATGTATAAATTTCATTTTCTTTTATAATTATGTTTTTTTGTTCATTTTTAGTTAAATTATTAAAATAAGAATTGTTAGCATGTTTATTTTTTTTGATTTGTTCTAAATCACCTTCACTTGATCTTCTTTTTTTTTTAGGAATATATTCTTCATCGTAACTTTCATCATAAAACTCTTCTTCATCTTCGTAATCTGAATCAAGTGATTCAAAATCACAATCTTTTTTCCTAAGACTCATTATATTAATTATGCATAACATTTTTAAATTAAATATTTTGTAAAAAATAATATTATTAATATATATGGATAGCGATTGGGTATTCAATTTTGATTGTAATAATAAACCAACACAAGTAGATGATTTTTTTGATAGTAATGTAATACCTTTAGTATTTTATCAAGCTGTTTTAAATAGAAATAAAAAGGATGTTTATACTGTTATTAAAAATAATCCAAAATTATCAAAAGATTTAATAAAATTTTATCAACATGATCTAGCTTGGTCATTTAATTTTAAAAAAAGTGGAAAATTTGGCGCACCTATTAGAATTAAATGGAGATTAATTAATAATAAAGAAATTATTATGAATTTTAATGATCAAGTAGAATATTATAGATACATTGTTTCTAGAAATTATAATGATACAAATATGGGATTTTTAATTCATATGATTAAAGAATACTTAAGTGAATTAAGTTATGGATTACATCTTATAAAAAATAAAAACTGTGGCTCTAAATATTATTATCGACTAGGAATTAATGTATATAATGATGAAGATTTTAGAAATTTTATAAGAAATTTTGTATAATTAAACATAATTTTTATCTAATTCTTTTTTTACATAATATAATATTTCTTTAAAATTATATAGATTATGAAAACTTAAATTTTTTTTATCTTTTATGAATTCAATGGCACTATCAACATCCATTTGAAATCTTAAAATTAAATAAGCTGCTATAACAGTTGGTGATCTCATTAATCCCCAATAACAATGAACAATAACATTTTTATTATCATTAATTTGTTCATTAATAAAATATACAGCATCAATAATTTTAGATTTAAATTCTTCAATATTAGATAATTCTTTACTATCTTCAATGTCTATTTGATAATATGATCTTATTTTGAAATAACTATGTATAGGTATATCTTTTGTACAATTTACTATTGAATTTATATTATATTTTTTTAATAATTCAATATCTTGAGAAGATTTCACGTTACCTAAATATAAATTAGGACAAATATATACGATATCATTATTATTGGTTAAAAAATTAAATATACTTATATTTGTTTTTGATTTTAATAGATTAATACCTTTATATATTAACCAATTACTCATTACTTTATTAAATATTTTTTATTTTTATTTTAAATTAATAGTTACTTTGACATAAATATTTGTTTTTATCAAAATAATCACATACACATGATTTACCATGTTCGTTACATTTATTAATATCATTTTCAGTACAGCAGCACTTACTATTTGTAAAATTATTTTCAAAACTTTCTACCTTATTAAAAATTAATTTATAATTACATAATATTAAAATTATTATAGTTAAAGTAAAAAATATTGCTATAAAAGAATTACTATCCATAATATAAGTAGCTAAATTTTTTTTTTGAAATTTAATTTAATATCCTTCGCGAATATCTTTACCTTTAGCAATTTTAGGAATTCCATCATCTGTTAATCCTAGGTATTGAACAGTTAATAATTTACCAATAAATTTATCGGCGATTTTGTATAAATCTTTTCTTTCATCTTTTGTTCCATTTGGAACAACATCAAATTGAATACCAGAATTTATTTCACAAACCCAAATAACAAGACCTTTTTCTCTTTCAGAATCTTTAAATCCAACGATTTTATATTCATCTTCATCAAATTTTTTATATTTTTGTAGATATTTTGATCTTTTATTAGGTTCATAAATACTATTAATATCACGAATCATTAATCCTTCACCACCTTTGGAAACATAATTATCATGCATTTCATCAGCTTTATTAAAATCTTTTACTAAAGTGGTTTCAACTAAATGAATTAAATTAATATTTTTTATTTTCATTAATTGTTGTAGTTTTTCAAATCTCTCTTTAAATGGCATATCAGGAGTATTAACAAAATAAATATCAAATACATGATAACGAATTTTATCAATTTTATTTAATTCTTTTTCAGTTACTTTTTCTTCTGTTATTCTTACAAGTCCAGATAGTTCTTGGAAACTAAATTCATCAGTAAATAATTCACCATCTAAATACACATTTTCTCCTAATATAGTAAAAATGTTTTTTAGTTGGTTTTTTAGTACATTAAAATTTTCAAATATATTTCCTGCTCTTGATTGAATACATATTTCATTATTTTTTAAATAAGTAATTCCTCTTAAGCCATCTAATTTTGGTTGTACATAAGCAGGAAATTCAATTCTAAATGCTCTTGATTTAGACTTACCTGTATATAAATCAACTTTTACTTTATCAGCAAGCATTGGTTTAAAAATTACTGTAGAATATTCTTTTTCTTTTTTATTAAATTTTGATTGTGTTTCAAGAATTGCTTGTTCTAAGACCGTTCTTCCAGCTTTTCCTTTTTTAATATTAACAATATGTTCAGCTTTTTTTCCATCACTATAACCATTTAAAGTAATAATTTCGTAATGTTCTTCATTAATTTTATTAATTTTAACTTGCCATTCATAAATTTTACCATTAGTCTCTTTTGTTAATTTTTTAAATGTTGGAATTTTAGTACTCATCTTTAGTATATATTCTTTATATTATTGTTTAAATCAATTTTTTTTTACTTAAAATAATAATATTAATAAAAATTACTATATGGCATACGATACTATAAGTTTAAATAATGACAATAAAATTTTAAATAAAGAAGAAAATATTGAAATTAATGATGAAATTGATAATAATTTAAATAATGATAATGATATATTAAATGATTTTCTATTTTATTATGAATATAATAAAATGTCAAAAAAATTATCTGAATTTTTTAATACTTTATTGTTAAACCCATATTTTATTTATTTTTATACATTATTAATGGATTATTTTAATGTAGTTATAGATAATTTATTCTTTTTAAAAATAAATTTAGATAAAAAATACCAAGAATTAAAGAAAAAATATTTTTTTAAAAATAAAATATTAGATGTTTATTTAATAAATAACGAAAAATTTATTGAAATAAATAATTATACGAATAATTTTGATAAAAATAGCGTAGATGAATTATTTAATAAGAATAATATGGAAAT
>MDSV01179469.1_pt1 | contig 10781 bp, 10 predicted proteins | sample 810851 | NCBI WGS metagenome assembly MDSV01 (sample SAMN05326640, study PRJNA326480) | marine metagenome | isolation source: seawater | place: Atlantic Ocean: North East | collected 2012 | reverse complement strand
TTAATAAATCTTTAGATAGTTTTTTGGAAACTGAAAAAGCTGAAAGAAGCAAATTAAAAAATAATTTTATAAATGATATTCAACTAGTTTCCAGATTATTAAATATGGATACTAATGATTTAACAAAACAATTGGATACTAATTTTGATACAATTATTAATTATTTTGTATTAGGAGAAAAATTATCATTTAATCTCGATAATTTCAGAAAAGAGTCTTCTGAATATTCTAAGCTTTATTTTGAATTTAATAAATTAAAAGATTTATCACAAAACTATGTAATGGTAAAATCAGTGAAAGAGAATATTGAAATCGCAAGAGAAAATTTATATAAATATATTAACTCATCAAATTTAAGTGACATTGATGATTATTTTATTGGGGAAAGATTGCCTGGTAGTGGGCCAAAAACATATAATAATCAGAGATCTTCTAACTATACACAAATTTATTTTGAGTTTTCAAAATTGCGTGAATATTCAAGAAATTATAATTTATTAAATTCTCTAAAAGAAAAAATGCTGCACGTATTAAGTGTTTCTCGCAATTATGATAATGTTTCTCAATTAAATAGTAAATTCGACTTTATTACATCATCTGAATATAGAAAAATTTTTTCAAAAGAATCAAAAATATTATTTAAATTTAGTAAAATTAATGATTTAGCAGAAAAACATATAAAACTTGATTCATTAAAGGCACAATTCGAATATATAATTAATGTATCTAGAGATTTAATAATACCACTTGATAATAAAAGTAAAATTATAAATAGTTTAGTTTTTAGTTATTTTATTTTGCCAATTGCTATTTATTTAGTTGTTTTAAGTATTTTAATATTTGTCATGATTGCAAGTACTGCTATAAAATTAAGATTGAAGTGACATATTTCTTTTTTTTACCTGAGATTAGATCTGGCGGATCAGAAAAATTCATAATTAATCTTGCTAATTATTTAGTTAAAAAAAAAAATTTTTATAATATCTACAAAAAACAATACTCAAATTTTTGACACAATAAACAAAGATATAAAATTTATAGAGTTACCTAAAAATAAAATATATAAATTTTTCTTTATTATAAGATTAATAAAGAAATATAAGCCTCAAAAAATTTTTACAATTTTAGGTATAAGTTTTTATCTTTTTATAATAAAATTTATTAATAAAAAAAAATTTAAATTATATTGTAGACTTGCTACAAATATTAATTCTCAATATTTAAATCTTAAAAAAAATGAAATTTTTAAAAAATTTAAAATATATTATTTTTCTATTTTATTAAACCAATGTGAAAAAATATTTGTACAATCAAGTTCTATGAAAAAAGATCTTTTGAAATTTAATAATAGAATTACACAAAAAAAAATAAAAGTAATTTACAATCCTATTAATGATAAAGAAATTATAGACAAATCAAAAAAAACTGACTTTGATTTAAATAAATTTATTAAAATGAGATATATATTATTTGTTGGCAGATTAGAAAGAGTTAAAAATTTAGATTTGTTAATTATTTTATTTAATGAAATAAATAAAAAAATTAATAAAATTAATTTAATTATAATTGGAGATGGTGCTAAAAAAAAGGAATTATTAAATATTATTAATAGATACAAGCTTGATAAAAAAATCTCATTATTAGGTTTTAAAGATAATCCTTATCCATTTATTTTGAATGCTGAAATAATTATATCTACTTCATATTATGAAGGTTACTCAAATATTATTTTAGAATCAATAATTTTAAAAAAAAAATTATTTGTTTCAAATGTTCCAGGTGGTAACTCAGAAATATTTAGTACACACTGTAAAGATTCTCTATTTGATTTAAAAAAAATATCTAATAGGTATATAGATGATATTTCCAAAAAACTAATAAATATTATTAATAATGAAGATTACAATTTTGAAATTAAACAATTGAATAATGAAATAATTAATAAACATAATTTTGTCAGTAGATTAAATGATTTTCAAAAAGAATTAGATGAATAAAAAAGTTTTGTTTGTAGATATTGATAATACGTTTGTAAATTTTAATACTACTTTCAAATTTATTTATGCCTCAATCAAATTAAATTATTTTAAAAAAGTTTTTTTTTTATTTATAAAAAGTTTTTTATTTAAGATATTATACAAACTTAATATATATGATTCTGTAATACTCGCATATTTATTATTAAAAAATAAATCACAATATGATTTAGAAAAAGAAGCTAATAATTTTGTTAATCAAATAATTGAAAGAGAATATATTAACTTTGAATGTTTAAAAATTATAAATCAAAAAAGAATGGATAATTATGAAATAATCTTATTGTCATATTCTTTGGATATTATTGCAAAAAATTTAACTAGAAAATACAATTTTAATAATTATTATTCTAATAAATTATTGTTTGAAAATTCAATATGTTTAGGCAAAATATCTAGTAATTTTAAAAAAATTAATATTATAAAAAAATATCTTAACGAAAAATATACAATAGATATTATAACTGATAATATCGAAGACTATGAATGTACACTTAATGCTAACAAATCATATATAATTATTAACAAAAACAATAAAAGATTTTGGTATAAAAATAAAAAAAGAAATTATGAACTCATACTTTAGATTTATTTTTTATATTTTGCCATTTTGTTATCTAATAAAATCTAGATTACAAAAATTTAATCTTTTTTTATCATGGTTTTTTATTTTTTATTTTATAAATTTTTTGACAGTATATTTAATGAATCAAAACATTAATTTTCTATATTATAATTTATTTTTTTTTATCCTTATTTATAACTATGAAATTGGTTATTTTATCAATGATTTTATAACTTCTAAAAAAGAGCAAAATCCAACAATTAGATTAAATAATACTGAATATGAGTTTGTTGATAATAATTTTAATAAAATAATATTTTTAAGAATATTTATTTTGCTTTTATTATTTATATTTTTTTTTAGATTTATAAATTTATATTTTATCTTATGTATTTTATTTATGAATTTTGCCTTTATTTTACATAATTATTTTAGAGGTTTTCAAAATATTTTTACATTTTTGTTTTTACATCATTCTAAAAATTTATGTATAACAATGCCTTTTATTCATGATATATTTTTATTAAACTTCATAATATTTTGTAATAGTTCATTATATAGGTTTTTAGAAAATTTATCTTTATCTAGATTCAAATTAACATTTTTTAATAAGTCTATAATTTCAACTAATAGACATATGTTTAGATTTATATATTTTATTTTTATTTTTTTTATTATTACTATTTTCTTATTTTATACTAATAATATGATAATAATTATCCCAACATTATTAATACTTATTTTCAGATCAATAATATTTTACTTATATAAAAATGAATAATAAAATTATAAAATTTTTTAATGCTAATGCAAATGATTATAAGAATAAATATTATTCTAAAAATATATTTCACAATTATTTTTTTAATTCCAGACTAGATAAGATAATATCAAAATTAGATAATTTTTATGAAAACATACTTGATATTGGACATGGTACAGGTGATATTTATGAGGCTCTAAAATTGCATAATGTTAAATTTAATAACTTTTATTGCACTGATATTTCTTCCAAAATGTTAGAAAAATCAAAAATTGATTATGATAATAAATTTTGTGGAAATGTGTGGGACTCAAAATTTAATGTTAATGAATATAATTTGATACTTATGATCGGAGTAAGTAGCTACATGAATAGTCAAACCCTTAAAAAAAATCTTGAATTTATTTCTCGAAATACAAAAAAAAATGCCTATTTTGTTATCACTATTAATAATAAGAAGTCATTAGATCTTTTTTTTAGAAAATTATTTAAATTTTTTTTTAGTTTTTTACTACCTTCTAATAGTGTTTTGAAGAACTTTACTCCCTATGTATATAATTACAAATATATTTATGATTTATTAAATAATAAAGATAGTCAATTTAAACTTTTTAAAATTGAAAAACATAATTTTACTATTTTTCCTTTTAATCTAATATTTCCCAAAACTTCAATTTATTTAGGTGAAAAATTTCAAAAAATTAATCTTAAATTTTTACATTCTGATGAGATACTAATTTTCAAAAAAAATGGATAATAGATTTCCTAGTTTATTTACTTCAGAGTCAATTTTTTTAAATAATCTTTATGGTCATTATTTTTTTCACTCAATCTATGATTTTGTATTAATATTTCCAATATTAGTCATTTTAATATTTTTTTCATTAATATTAAAAATTAACTTTTCAAGATTTGTCATCTTATTATTCCATTTATTTTCATTTGTTTTTTTCTTGGGCTTCTTGGTTGATATCAATACATATCCAGATATGGCTTTTTTTTATGAATCTATTTTTGAAGTTAGAAATGGCATGATAGATTGCATAGGTAAAGGTTCTGAAAATATATCTCAAGGTCAAAAAACTATATGTTTTGTTTCATTTTTGCCTTTTTTTAATTTCTCTTTGGCATCTTTTGGTTTGTTTAATTTATTATTTTTTTATTTATTGTATTTTTACTTATATAAAAATAATATTTTTACAAAATATAGTGAAATAATATATCTTTTTCTTCCTTCAATATTTTTATATTCAAGCTTACCATTAAAGGAATTTATTATTTTTTTATCTTCTATAATATTAATTCTTGAAGTATTAATATTTAGAAGAATTATTTTAATAATTTTCTTTGCGTATCTTCTATATTTATTAAAGATTCAGAATTTGTTTATTTTAGTTGCTTCTTTTGTTTTTATATATTTGATCAAATTGATTTATAACAAACAATATCTTTATTTTGTCTTTAATTGTATTTTTTTTGGAATTTGTTATTTTTTATTAACTGAATTACTTCCTACTAAAAATTACAATTTTTATTCACTAAGTTCTGCATCTGTAGCAAAAAGAAGTCTAGGTATTGAAAACAATATACAATATACTTCGTATGATACAATTAGTATTTTTTTAATTTGGGAATTATTTCTAGGTTTATTTAAATATTTTATTTATCCTTCTATTTTTCATATACAAGGAATAAATATAAAAATATATTTTGTAATTGAAAATTTATTTTTTACTTTCACTGTAATATACTTAATGATTAAGTCTTTTTTTAACTATAATTTTAAACATTTATATATCGATTTTTCATTGATTCTTTTTGCTAGTCTTTATGGTTATGTTAATTATAATTATTTTAATATGCATAGGTATGCTTTTTCAATTACATTGGTATATATAATTATAAAATTTTTCTTAATAAATAATAACAATGAACAAAAAACTTAAAATTGCACTAATTGGTGTAGGTTATGTAGGATTACCAGTAGCAATTTCCTTATCTAAACATTTTCAAGTAAAAGCTTTTGACAAAAACATAAAAAGGCTAAATAAATTAAGAAAAGGCATTGATGATAATCTTGATATTAGTAAAAAAGAAATACTTAAAAATATAAATAACATACAGTTTACTAATAATTTTAACAAAATAAAAAATTGCAATTTTTTTATTGTAACATTACCAACACCAGTTAATAAAAATAATATTCCTGATTTAAAAAATATATCAATTATTAATTTTAAATTATCAAAAATTTTAAAAAGCAATGATATAGTGGTATACGAATCTACAGTATATCCTGGCTGTACTGATAATAGATTTGTTAGTGAATTATGTAAGTACACAAATTTAGAATTTAACAAGGATTTTTCTGTAGGTTATAGTCCAGAAAGAATAAATCCTGGTGATAAAAATAAAACAATTAAGAATATAAATAAATTAGTTTCTGCAAGTAATAAAAAAGCTCTTAAAAAAATTAAATTAGTTTATGAAAAAATTGTTGTAAACGCAAAGGTAATTCCAACTAAATCAATTATCATTGCTGAGTCTGCAAAAATTATTGAAAATACACAAAGAGATTTAAACATTGCTCTAATTAATGAGTTTTCTAAAATATTAAAAAAATTAAAAGTACCTAGTAATGATGTACTTAAAGCTGCTAATACTAAATGGAATTTCTTAAACTTTCATCCAGGTTTAGTTGGAGGTCATTGCATAGGAGTTGATCCTTATTATCTTGCATTTGCTGCACAAAAAAATGGCATAAATCCTAAGTTAATTTTAGCAGGTAGAGACATAAATGAAAATTATTTCATGGAAGTTGTTAATGATATTAAAAAAATATCAAAATATAAAAATATTAATTTAAAAAAATCCAAAGTATTAATTTGTGGTTTAGCTTTTAAAAAAAATACTCCAGATTTAAGAAATTCTCAAACATATAAAATATATAAAAATTTGATTAAAAAAGTAGATTATATTGATTTGTATGATCCTCTTGTTAAAAATCCAGAAATTAATAAAGTTTATAATAAAAATTCTATTAAGAAATTACCAAAAAAAAAATATGATATAATTATAATAACTGTTAAGCATGATGAATTTATTAAAATTAAAAATAAATTAATATTATCTGCAAAAGAAAATAAAATAATTTATGATATTCCAAGACTTTTAAAAAACAAAATATACGATGGAACTTTATAAAAAAAAAATTATTATATTTTCTAATTATGATTGGACAATTTATAAATTTAGAAAAAATTTAATTGATAAACTATCAAAAAAATACGACATAATAATAATTACAAAAAAAACTGAGGGTAATTATTTAAATGATATAAATTATGAAATTATATATATTGACTATGATATTTATAATTTAGGTATTTTAGGAAATCTAAAATTATTTTTAAAAATATTTAAATTATATAAAAATATCAGACCTTTCTGCTGTCTACATTTTACTAATAAGCCAAATATCATAGGTGGAACTGTAGCAAGAATTTTATCAATAAATTATATTAATAATATTGCCTGGGGTGGTTCAGATACTTTAAATATATTCATAAAAAATCTTCTGTTATTTTTACATATGATTTCATCAAAAAAAGCTAATAAGGTTTTTTTTCAGAATAAAGATGATTTCAAACTTTTTAAAAATAAAAATATAATTGATAGAAATTATGATATTTTACCAGGTTCTGGTATAGATTTAAAAGCAGTATCTGAATATAAAATCAACTATCAACATAACAAAGATAATTTTAATACTAAATTTATTATGGTATCAAGACTTATTAAAAATAAAGGCATTGTTGAATTTCTTCAGGCTTCAAGATTAATTAATAATAAGTATAAAAATATTCAATTTTTTTTGCTTGGTGATATTTTAGAAAACAATTTGTTCTTAACAAAGAAAGAACTTAATAATTACAAGTATATAAAATATTTAGGATATCAGGATAATATTTATAAATATTTAAGTAATTCAGATTGTATTATTCTACCTTCATACAGAGAGGGAGTTCCAAGAACTTTAATTGAAGCAGCAGCCATTGGCTTGCCAATAATAACAACTGATGTTCCTGGTTGTCGTGAAGTTTGTCAAGATAATGTTAATGGTTACCTTTGTAAATCTAAAGATTATAATGATTTGTATAAAAAAATAGAATTATATATTCTTCAAAATTATGAAACTAAAAAAAAATTTTCGATAAATAGTTTAAAAATAGCCCAGAAATTTGATGAAAAATATGTTATCGATAAGTATAAAGATACAATTAATAACCTAGCTAGTTAAATATGAATAAAAGACTAATTCTTCTTGAATTAAACGAATTAAATTTTGATTTAATTAAAAAGTATATTGATTTAGGTTATCTTCCAAACTTTAAAAAATTATTTAATAAATTTGGATATTCAAGAACAACTTCTGAATCACAGTACAAAAATATAGAACCTTGGATACAATGGGTCACAGCTCATACTGGTCAGGATTATGAAAGTCATAAACTTTTCCATTTAAATGAAAGTGAAAAATTAAAGTATAGTCAGATATGGGAAGAATTAGAGGAAAAAAATTTTTCTGTTGCAGGTTTATTTCCAATGAATGCTAAAAATAACTTAAAAAATTCTTCAAATATTTTTATACCAGATCCTTGGTCTGAGCAAAAAATTACTGGAAGTAAATCCTTTAAAAAAATTCACTCAATTTTATCTTTTTTTGTAAATAACAATTCATCTAAAAAAATTAATATTATAAATTTTATTTCATTATTTCTTGTTTTTATAAAAAATTTTAGATTTATAAATATAATATTATATATTAAATATTTTATTTTTTCATTAAAAAGAAAATGGTTCCGGGTTTTATTTTTAGAATTATTTATTTTTGATATTTTTATAAGAATTAATCAAAAACAAAAATTTGATTTTATTTCTCTCTTTTTAAACGGAGGCGCGCACATACAACATCATTATTTACATAACTCAAAAGTTTTAAATTTGTCACAATCTAATCCTAATTGGTATCTAAAAAAAGAATTTGACCCAATTTTAGATATTTATGAATTGTATGATAGTATTATTATCTCAAAATTATTTAAATATGTAAATAATTATCAAAATTATAGATTTTTAATTGCAACTGGACTTACTCAGGATCCTGTAAAAAAACCTAAATTTTATTATAGGTTATCTGATCCAAATAATTTTGTGGAACTTTTTAAAATTAATAATTTTAAAGTAGTATCTCTTATGTCAAGAGATTTTACTATTAAATTTAGTGATGATTTAGATAAAAATAAATTCATTAAAATATTCAGTAACCTTAAGATAAAATTGCTTAATGTTTTTGAACTAAAAGATTATAAAAATGAGATATTTGTGACACTGATTTATCCTAATGAAATAAATAAAGAAGATTCAGTTATTGTTGATAATCAAAAAATTTATTTTTTTAATCACTGTAATTTTGTCGCTATTAAAAATGGAGAGCATAATGGTAATGGATTTCTATTAGATACTGAAAAAAAACATAATAACCAACCCCTTAAAAAAATAAAAACACATGTACTCAATTATTTTAAATAATTCTTATTATCTTATTGCCCAAATAATGTTATGTTTTTTTTTATTTTATACAATTAACATAATATTAGAAAAAATTGATTTTTTTGATATTCCAGAAGAAAGAAAAATACATGATAGACCAATTACTCCATCAGGTGGAATTGGTATTTTTTTTTCACTTATTATTCTTATTTTTCTATTAAATATTGATGATTGGCTTAATTACTTAATTGTAACATCTTCTTTAATTGTAATTATTGGAATCATAGATGATAAAATTCAATTAGGAATCAAAGTAAGAATTTTTGCACAAATTGTATCATGTCTGATTATGATTAATCTAAACAGGTATTTAAATAATTTTGAAGAAATATTTGGTTTTGATTTTGAATATGCGAATATATTTGGAATTTTTTTTACAACAATATGTGTTATAGCCTATACAAATGCGAATAATTTTATAGATGGATTTGACGGTCTTTTAGGTACAATCAATATATTCATTTACTCAATAATTATATTCTTGTTGTATTATTTTGGTTATCATAATCATATTATTTTCCCATTAATAATTTTAATAAGTATTTTAGTGTTTCTGTTTTTTAATTTAAATATTCTATCATTACCTAGAATTTTTTTAGGAGATAATGGAAGTACTTTACTAGGTTTTATTACAAGTTGGTACTTAATTTACTTAAATATAGAGTTTGAAAATATTTTTACTCCCACTTTAATAATATGGATTATTGCTTTACCAATGTTTGATTTTTTAAGGGTTTTATTAAGTAGAATATTAAGAAACAAAAATGCTTTAAATCCTGAACTAAATCATATTCATCATATTCTAATTTCACTTAATTTTAAAAAATATTCAATCTTACTAATAATTTTAACTATGAATTTATTTTTTCTAATATTTGGTTATTTATTACAATTATACATAGATAATAAAATTGTAATATATGCTATTTATTTTATTGTTTTTTTAATTTACTATTTTATTTTTGAGTCAAAAACAAAGTATATAAAAAATTATTAATAAAAATTATGTTAGAAGTTAAGTTTAGAAAGTTTCGGTTATCACTTGTTAATAAAAAATATTTAGGTTGGCTTAATGATAAAGAAACAAAAAAATATTTAATAAATAATGATAAAGAATATGCAATTAAAGATATCAGATCATATGTTAGTAATCTTTTAAAAAATAAAAATGAACACTTCTTTTCTATTCATCAATCAAATAATGAACATATTGGCAACCTTAGATTGGGGCCAATAGATTCAGAAAAAAAATCAATTAGATTTGGCTTACTTATTGGTGATAAAAAAAACTGGGGAAAAGGTATTGGATCTCAAGCAGTAATCTTTTCAATTAAATTTTGTTTTGTTAAATTAAATTTCAAAAGAATTATTTTAAATGTAAGTAATAAAAATATTGCCGCAATAAAATTATACGAAAAATTCAATTTTAAAATTGATAAAAGATATAAAGTTAGTCACGTTAATGGTTTAAATTTAATTACCATGACTTTAACTAATAAATAGATAAAAAAATACTTTTTATTAATAATTATTAATGTAGAAACTAATTATGTATACTGTAAATAATTTTATTGACGGAAATAAAACAAGTTCTAGTTCTGATATTTTTTTACCAATATTTAATCCATCAACTGGTGAACAACAGGGCAAAGTTATAAACTCTAATGACGAAGATATTAAAAATCTCATTAATAGTTCTCTCTTAGGATTTAAAGAATGGAGCAAGTTCACATCTTTGAAGCGGTCAAGAATATTATCAAAATATAAAAATCTGATCGAAAAAAATATAAGTGACTTAGCAAAG
>MDSV01111091.1_pt1 | contig 10781 bp, 11 predicted proteins | sample 810851 | NCBI WGS metagenome assembly MDSV01 (sample SAMN05326640, study PRJNA326480) | marine metagenome | isolation source: seawater | place: Atlantic Ocean: North East | collected 2012 | reverse complement strand
TTTTCTTTTAATAAATTTGAGGATGATATTGATGATTTTTTTTTACCAATATAAGTTGTTATGTTAATAGCAAGATTATCTGATCTATTAGACTCATCTAATTTTTGATTCCTAAAATTTACCGTTTCAGAAATTGAATTACCAACAACAACACTTGAGTCTGTTGCTCCTAATTTTTTCGCTAAATCTAAACAATAAGATGACTTTTCTGATAAATATTCTTGATCTTTAATCATTAAAGTTTTGTACCACCGACTGTCATCTTATTAATTAATATCGAAGGCTGAGCAACACCAACAGGAACACCTTGACCAGCTTTACCACAAGTCCCAATCCCCGGATCTAGCATCATGTCATTTCCAACCATTGAAACTTCTTTTAATATAGACGGACCATCTCCTATTAGTGTTGCACCTTTGATGGGTGATCCAATTTTACCATTTATAATTTCATATGCCTCGGTACAATTAAATACAAATTTGCCTGAAGTAATGTCAACTTGTCCACCCCCAAAACTTACAGCAAAAATACCTTTTTCAACTGATTTAATCATTTCTTCTTGAGTGTTATTTCCATTTAACATCATGGTATTTCTCATTCTTGGAAGAACTATATGTCTATAATTTTCTCGTCTACCACTACCTGTAGATCTAGTTTTCATTAATCTAGCATTAAGTCTGTCTTGCATGAAATTTTTTAGTATCCCATTTTCTATTAACACTGTTTTTTCAGTTGGAGTTCCTTCATCATCTATTGTTAAACTTCCCCTTCTTTTATCGATTGTCCCATCATCAATAATTGTAACACCCTCGCTTGCAACTTTTTGACCCATTAAATTATGAAATGCAGAAGTTTTTTTTCTGTTAAAGTCTCCTTCCAATCCATGCCCTACTGCCTCATGAATTAAAATAGCAGGCCAACCAGGTCCAAGTACAACTTTCATTTCCCCTGCTGGAGCCGGTTTGCTCTCTAAATTTACTGAGGCTATTCTTAAAGCTTCATCACAAACATTTTTCCAATTATCTTGTCTTAAATATGCATTGTATGACTCTCGCCCTCCAATACCATATACTCCCGTCTCTTTTCTTCCATTTTTTTCTAGCATGACTGTTACATTAAATCTAACTAAGGGACGAATATCAGTTAATGTTTCACCACCAGATCTAATAATTTCTATAGACTTTTGTTCCCCCATAAAATTTGCTGTTACTTGCTTCACATTGCTATCTTTTGTTCGAAGGTATTTATTTACCTTGTTTAAAATTTCTATTTTTTCATTAAGTGTTTTTTGTTCAATTGGATTTATATTTTCATAATATCTTTTATTTGATTTGGGTATTTCATGGTTGTAAATACCTTTACTAGATTTTAGTGTTGATTTTAAATTTTCAGCAGATTGTTTGAGTGAGTTTTTTGATATCTCATTAGAGTGAGAATAAGCAACAATTTCGTCTGACACTGCTCTAAATCCAAAACCTAAGTCTGAACTATAGCTCGAATTCTTTATTCTATTATCATCTAATAAAATTGACTCTGATTTAGAATTTTCAAGATATAATTCACCATCATCACATTTCTTCAGAGTATCAGAAATTATACTTTCCGCATCATTTCTTGATAAGTCAGATTTTTCAAAGAAATTACTCATGATTAATAGTACATAGTTTGTTTAATATAATTTTCAACATGTGTATTTTACACATGTACATAACTTCTTTGAATTAGTAAATATATCCATACAATGAAAGTTTATTTTAATAACTCATGTAAAATTTGTAAGGCAGAAATTGATTTATACAAAAAGGAAAAAATTCAAGAAATAGATTGGGTTGATATAACTGATAATAAACTTGCTGAAAGGGAAACCTCGAGGAATAGCAAAGAGCTTCTGCGCAGACTTCACATAAAAGATGGTGAAAAAATTATCCAAGGAGCAGAGGCATTTCTTGTGTTATGGAAAAAAATACCAAAGTATAAATTTTTATATAATTTTTTAAAATTGCCAATAATTTTTACCCTGTTTTCTTTAAGCTATGAAGTAATTGCTTTTTTTTTATATCTAAAAAATAAAAAACAAATTAAAAATTAGTCAAAAAAAAATAAGAAGAACTTACTTAGTAAAGACATTGAAGATATAAACATAACTAGAACTATTGAATACACAAATAAAACAAATTTATTTTTTTTTCTTCTCAATCTTACAAAATCTTTATCATCTAAATCAGAAATATCTCTTTCACCAACAACTGGATAATCATAACTAAACCGCCAGGTACTATCCCCCAACCTTGAGTCTAATGAATTATAATATTCAATCCATTCAAGCACATATTTTAAAATCAAATAAAGAATAATTAGAAAAATTGTACCTAAAATCATTTTTTATAATAAGCAATAAAAGATAAATATTTAATTGTTATTTTTAGCTCTTTTTCTCGCTATAAGTTGAGTTAAAGAGTCAACCATAGCGTCAGATGCTTTAAAAATATCTATATTTCTATATTCATGAGAAAGATTTTTTTCTGGATTTGTTTTATCTTCAATTACAATACCTTCATCTGGAGAATTATTTTTAATGTAAATTAATAGTAACCATTCTTCATCCTCTGACTCATCCCACTTAATAAAAATTTCGCCTGTTTCAAATCTTCTATCAATACATCTGAAAATCGACATATTTCTTGTAATATGTCTTTTATTAAGTTGAAAAACCAAACTGCTTGCGCTTCTATAAAAACTTTCTAATGCAAATTCAATTTTTTGTCTTGCTAGAGTGTATTCTTTTTCTTTTAAAAGCAGAGTTTCTCTATCTTCATCTCCCTGAAGTTTAACCCCAAGCGCTTCTACTCTCTCTTTAATTTTTTGATCTCTTATAATTCGATATTTTTCTTTAAGTTTGTCTATTCTTTCTTGTAATTCTGCATAGTTCTCTCTTTTTTCTCTTAGTGAAATTTTTTCAAGTTTTTCTAATTCTTTTACTTCTCGAATTCTAAATTTTTCAATTTGCTTATCTAACCTTAGTTGTTTTAAAAATTGTTTTTGTTTTTCTGCCTGTTCTATTCTAAGTAGAGCTTGTTCTTTTCTTAAAAATAATTTTATATCTTTTACTCTTTGTTTTTCTAATCTTGCCTCATCTCTTAAAGACTGCTCTTTTAATTTCAATCTTAAGGCTGCTTCCTCTTTTTTTCTTTTTTCAATTGTAATTTTTTCTATTCTTTCCTTTTCAATTTTTTCAAGTTTTAAACGTCTTTTTTCGTCTTTTTTTAAAATTTTATAATCAGAAATTGTCTCGGAAACTTTATCAAAAAAATTTTGAATATGTCTCTCCAAATTAAAATTAAATTTAAAATTAAATTCTGGTTTAAAAGATAATTGAAATTTTATAAATTTAAGAACTAAACTCTCTTTATTAAGTTTTTCTCTAGAATAAGAAAAAGATTTTTTTATTTTAGTAAATTTTTTACTCTTTTTTTTTGAGGTTTTTTTTAGGATATTTTTTTTCTTTTTTTTTATTAGTTTTTTTGTTTTTTTGGTTTTTTTTGAAAATTTAAATCTCGATGTTTTTCTTTTGAAGTTTCTTGTTTTTTTGGTTTTTTTTTGTTTTTTTTTCATTTTGAAAGAAGGTTGATTCTATCAATAATTTATTGATAAATATAGTCTCTAGTCACAGGAGTTGACACGTAGTTTTTTGTAAGTTGAAATTGATATACAACTTGATCACCCCACTTGAATGACATTTCACATCCAGCAAGATAAAACTCCCACATCCTGAAAAATTTTTCATCAAACATTTTAATTATTTTCTGTTTATTCTTAATACAATTTTCTTTCCAATGTCTTAATGTGTGCGAATAATGAAGTCTCAAAACTTCAATATCAGTGACTATTAAACCTGCTTTTTCTATGGGGGTAGTTACTTCACTTAAACTTGGGGTATAACCTCCAGGAAAAATATACTTTGTAATCCATGGATGCGGGTCTCTAGGGGGATTAACAGAGCCAATTGTATGTATCAATGAAATACCATCATCTTTTAACAAATTTTCAACCTGATTGAAAAATTTTTTGTAAAACTTTCTTCCAACATGTTCAAACATCCCCACACTTACAATTCTATCAAATTTTTCTGTAAGCTCTCGATAGTCCATTAATTTAAATTTAACTTGATTTTCTAAATTCATTTCTTTTGCTTTATGTTTACAGTAATTAAATTGATTTTCTGAAAGCGTAATTCCTGTGACTTCGCAACTTGCACTTTTTGCTATATCTATTGCTAACGATCCCCATCCACAACCTATATCTAAGACTTTTTGATTTGGTTGAATGTTAAGTTTTTTAATTATGTGTTGTATCTTATTGTTTTGCGCTACTTCCAAACTGTCATTTTTATTTTTAAAATAACCACAAGAGTATTGTCTTTTAGGATCCAGGAATAAATCATAAAGATCATCAGAAATATCATAATGATGTGATACATTCATTTTAGATTTTTTAATGAAGTTAAAATTTGTAAGGTATCTGTAAGAACCTCTAAGTCTATTTATTAAATAACTAAAAAAATTTAAATCTCCTCTTCCAAAATTCATTAGAGCTAAATCTAGAAAATCTGTAAGAGTTCCATTTTCTATAATTATTTCTCCATCAGTATATGCTTCACCAAAATACAAATCTGGGTGAAATAAAAGTTTATAATGAAGGTTTTTATTTAAAATTTTTAATCTAATAGGATTTGTACCTGGGTTACCAATTATATAATCTTTTGAATTAGCATCTGTTAAAATAAAACCGTTTTTTTTAAAGACTTTATTTAGAAATCTTGCAAGTTGCATATTAAGCCGCCAAAGGTGATTTATTTGAAAAATTTAGTCTCTTTAATGTATCCATCAAATTTTTTTCATCTATTTTATTTAATAAACTTAAAGGGGGTAAAACATTTTTATAAATCTGATTTTCTTGGGAATAAAACGAGTGCAATCCAGAAATTAAATTGTACTTATCAAAAGCAGCTCTTACATCACATAACTTTTGATTATATGTTTGTTCTTTTTTTGCTTGGTAATCATCATAAACTTTTCTAGATATCGAAGCTGTCACATTACATGTGGCAGTAATAATTCCTGAACATCCCAATTGAAGACCTTTGAGCAATTTTAATTCAGATCCGGGAAGAATAGAAAAATTTTTTAATTTTAAGTTCTCAAATAAGTTATATGAACTATCTTTCACACCAATAATTTGATTGGGAAATTTTTTAACAAGTTCTTTTACACAGTCTATGCTAAATTTGTATCCACATAGTTTTTCAAAATTATACAAAATTATTTTACATTCAGGAATTGACTCTATTATATTAGTATAAAATTTAATAACACCGCCATCTCCATATTTATAATATGCTGGTGGCATAATTAAAAATTTTTCAAAATTAAGAGATTTTGCAATTTTCATAAAATTTATAGTTTCACCTAAAGAATTAAAACCTGTACCAATTAAATGTTTATCTTTATATTTGCTCAAAGAGAGCTTATTTAATAAATCAATTTTTTCTGAAACCGATATTAGTTGAGACTGCCCTGTGCTTCCAAATATTGCTGTTCCATGACAGCCTTGATCTATTAACTTTTCAGCATGATCTATTGTTTTTTCAACATTTAAGCTCAAATCAGTATTAAGAACTGACATGGTGGCTGCAAAAATTCCACTTATTTTAGTCATAATAAAAATTTATATAAAAAATATACTCAGTAAAGTTTATAAATACCATATGAAAATATTAGCAATCCAGAATAGAATGGGCATCGGGGATACTGTAATTTTTTTACCTTTTATAAAGGCATTATCGAAAAAATTCGATACACCTATAAGTTTACTAGTAAAAGATAGTACCAAGGCTGAACAATATCTAAGACAAACTAATTATATTGACGAAATTCTTTCTCTTGAAAGAGATGAAAAATCTAAAAACAGACATGGTGGTTTTTTTGGAATTTTTAATTTAATTAAAGATTTAAGGAAATATAAGTTTGATAAAATAATAATTTTTAATTCTTCTTTAAGATTTAATTTAATTGCCAAGTTATCTGGAGCATCTAATGTTTATCAATACCCTCTATTTAAGAAAACTGAACAACATATAATAAATACTCCTAAAAAATTTGTTAAAGATAAATTGAATATTGAGGTGCAAGAAGATCCTGAAATTCAAATTGAAAATTCATTGATTTTAAAATCTATTAAAAAATTCAAAATCAATAAAAATGAAATGAACATTCTTTTGGGCATAGGTGGCTCAGGACCTACTAAAAGAATACCTGCAAATACCTTTTTAAATGTTATCGAAAGAATATCGAAAATAAATAAATGTAGATTTTTTTTAGCTACTGGAAAAAAAGATGAAGAACAAATTATACTCAATCAAATACTAAATTCTAAGTTCAAAAATCTCTGCGAACCTTTAGATAACTTTTCAATTGAAGAAATTTTACCTATTATAAAAAATTGTAATTTTTCAATTTGTAACGACTCTAGTTTTAGTCATTTATCTGCAGCTCTTGGTATTAAAACTATTACTTTAATGGCAGATACTCCATTAATTTATGGGAATTACAATTCTAAAATGTATCCAATTATTCCAGAGGGTGAAAAAACAGTTGGCCATAATACCTTGGGGAAGGACAAAATTAATCCACAGAAAATTTTTGACAAAATTATTGATATAATTAATTAAGAAATATCTCTTAAAACAATATCCTTAGCTTCATTAACGATAGATGATAATCTCGAAGTTTCAGGGGAAATGTCTGGATGAATTTTTTTTTGAATTTTAATATAAGCTTTATTCACATCTTCTTTAGTAATTTTTTTTTTTATATCCAAATTCAAAATTCTATAAGCCTCTTGAGTAGATATAGAGGATAAATTATTTGTGTTTGATTGATTAAAAGAAAATCTACCCGATCTTCTAAGTGTTTGAATTAACCTAAATAATGATATTAATTGAAAAATAGATAGACCCTTTAACTTTAACAAGGCAATACTTGCGAGAGTAAGAGGTAGCGTTAATAAAAATCTACCAGCAGTAGCAAATAAAATTGCTAAAATTAAAAGACCTACAATGATTAAAATCCTGAGACTTTTTGATATCTTTTTAGAAGAAATATTACTAAAAAGTTTTAATAAAAAATAAAAAATAGTCAATATTGCTACTGTATAAATTATTATATTCATATATTTGTTCTCCATAATGAAAGTACCACAACTTAGAAAAAAACCAGAAACAAAATCTTGTCACAACATAACTTGGGAAGATAATTATAGTTGGATTCATCAAAAAAATATTTTAGAGGTTTTAAAGGATAAAAATAAATTAGACCCTGAGGTTAGGGAATATTTAATTCAAGAAAATAACCACACTGAATATCATTTAAAAGATACAAAAGAGTTACAAAAAAAATTGTTTAATGAGATAAAAGGCCGAATAAAGCTTGATGATGAATCTCTACCTTATAGAGACCACACCTATGAATATTGGACCAAAACTACTACTGAAGGAAATTACTCTATAAAATTAAGAAAGAAAATTAATTCAAACATAATCGAGGAAATTTGGAATGGAGATAAAGAAAAAGAAAAAGCAGGTGTAGAATATTTTGGAGTTGGAGATTTAGAGGTAAGTCATAATGATAAATATTTGGCTTTTTCTCTTGATACAAAAGGTTCTGAATATTATACAATTTTTGTAAGAGAAATAGTTTCTAATAAAATTATAACTAAAGAAATTTCTGATACGTCAGGAAGTGTTACCTTTAGCTTAGATGATAAATATATTTTTTATTCAAAATTGGATAAAAATCATCGAGCAAGAAAAATTTTTAGACATAAAATTGGAAGTTCTGACAGTGATAAACTAATTTTTGAGGAAAAGAGTGAAGCTTTTACAGTTGGAATTGGATTAAGCTCAGATGAAAAATATTATTTTATAACCACATCTGACCATAATACATCTGAACAATACTACTTTAATGTTAATGAAAAAGAACCACTGCCAAAATTAATTATTAAAAGAAAAAAAGGAATATTGTACTCTGTTAATTCCTGGGACAATAAATTTTATAATCACACCAATGAAAATGCAGAAGATTTTAAAATTGAAATTTCAAATAACCTAGTAAATCAAAATTGGAAAACTTTCATACCTGCCAAAAATGAAGTGCTGATTGGTGGTTTAGTATTTTTAAGAAATTGGATAATACGAGCGGAAACTTCAAATGCTTTAGATAAATTATTTGTAAGAAATATTGCCTCGGGACTGGAAGAACAATTAATTTTTTCTGATGAAAAAGTTTATGTTCCAAATGTTTCTTTAAGACAAAAAAATAGAAATACTGATGAAATTTATTTAGGATATTCCTCCCCCAAATCTCCCTCAAGAGTTTATTTATATAATCTTTCAACAAAAACCAAAAAATTAGTAAAAGAGCAAGAAATTCCATCTGGACACAATGCCGATGATTATATTGTGGAAAGAATTGAGTTTAAATCCCATGATGGCAGATTAGTACCTTTAACTATAACTAGACACAAAAATACAAAAATAGATGGGTCCGCTAATTTATTATTGTACGGTTATGGTTCTTACGGAAGTTCAATGAGTCCAAATTTTTCATCAACCAGATTAAGTTTGATTGATAGAAATATAATCTGGGTTACTGCACATATTAGAGGTGGAATGGAAAAAGGTATGAAATGGTGGAAAGAAGGAAAGCTCACAAACAAAAAAAATACTTTTGAAGATTACATATTTGCAGCAAAATATTTAATTGAAAATAAATACACATCTAAAGGTAAGATAATTGGCATGGGTGGTTCAGCCGGTGGTTTATTAATGGGGGCTGTTACAAATCAAGCTCCAGAATTATTTTTAGGTATTATAATGGCAGTACCGTTTGTTGACTCTTTAACAACTAATTTGGATCATTCATTGCCTTTAACAGTTGGTGAGTTTGATGAATTTGGAAACGCAAAAGCTAATAAGGAACACTTTGAGTATATATTTTCGTATGCTCCCTACAACAATATTAAAAAAATGAACTATCCACATATACTAATTACTACTAGCTTAAGCGATAACAGAGTATTATTTGATGAACCTGCAAAATTTACTGCTAAACTAAGAGATTTTAAAACTGATAATAATTTGCTTCTTTTAAAAACTGAGATGAATGCAGGACATGGTGGTAAATCTGGCAGAGACGGTGCCATTGAAGAAATTGCAATCGATTATGCATTTGCTTTGAAAATTTCAAAAAAAACTTGAATAGTTAATCTTGAAAAAAAGAAATTCATTCTTATATAAATTTAATGGTCGCCTTATGGGGCCTAATTAAAATAAACTTGCTTAACAAAGGAGGATATTATGACAAGTAAGGATCTGTCTATATTTAACTCACTAAGACCCTTTTCAATTGGTTTTGACGATATGTTTGACCAATTTGAAAATATGTTAGGAAATGGTGCATTGACTATGCAGTCAAATTACCCGCCCTATAATATTAGAAAAACAGGCAAAGACAACTATGCTATAGAGGTTGCTTTGGCTGGTTTTAATAAAAAAGATGTTGAGGTTGAGTTTGAGGACAATTTATTAACCGTTAGAACAAAACAAGTTAATAAATCTGGAGACGAACATGCTGATGGAGAAATTATTCATAAAGGCATTTCTCAAAGACAATTTGCAAGGTCATTTACAATAGCTGATGACGTTAAAGTAAATAGTGCCGAATTAAGAGATGGTCTTTTAACAGTTTCTTGTGAGAGAATAGTCCCAGAACATAAAAAGAAAAAACTTATCGAGATTAAATAAGTGAAACCTTGCTTGCGGAGATTTTTTCTCCGCAAGTTAAACTAGAAACAACCGTTAGAAGCAAATCCAACAACAATAGAGTTTGAGTTTATCTCGAATCTTCTTTCGCAAGGAATGCCGTATTTTTTTGAATTATAAATAAATACCAAATTACCTTCTTCATTTTTAAAATCCTCATTAGGTTTTCCTAAATCAACCTGTAGATCAGTGGAAGTTTTTCCAATATATTTACTTAATTGCTGATTTTCCTTCTCCACAATTGCATTTGTCTTGTCCTTAATGGTTTGACATCCAAAAGTTAAAAAAATCAGAGTTATTAAAGATCCAAATTTTAATTTTTTCACAAGTTCATTTTAACAACTTAATTAAGCATAAATATAAACTTCTAAGTTGTATTGTGTGAATAAAATCAGAATTTACCAAGTATTTGTTAAAAGAATCAAATACGAAACTAATAATAGGAGGAAAAATGTTAGAAAAATATTTCGATTATAAAAAACATAAAACAAATTTTAAAACAGAGGTAATTGCCGGCGTTACAACCTTTTTGACAATGGCTTACATAATGTTTTTGAATCCATTTATATTGTCTGGAGAGTTTGCAGGACCAGAAAAAGGTTTTTTTGATTTTGGTGCAGTTTTTACCGCAACTATAGTAGCCACTGCCCTTGCTTGTTTCATCATGGCTTTTTATGGAAAAACTTGGCCAATCGGATTGGCGCCTGGCATGGGAATTAATGCATTTGTAGCTTTTGGAGTAGTAGCAGGAATGGGTTACACGCCTCAGGCAGCTTTAGGAGCAGTCTTAGTAGCTGGTGTCTTGTTTTTGATTATTTCATTAACGCCAATTAGAGCCTGGTTAATCAATTCTATTCCGAGAAGTTTAAAGTTGGGTATTGGTGCGGGTATAGGTTTGTTC
>MDSV01247111.1_pt1 | contig 10782 bp, 11 predicted proteins | sample 810851 | NCBI WGS metagenome assembly MDSV01 (sample SAMN05326640, study PRJNA326480) | marine metagenome | isolation source: seawater | place: Atlantic Ocean: North East | collected 2012 | reverse complement strand
TCTATATTCATACGAATCAATTTGATTATGAAACTAGCCTTTGTTATTTACAAGTAAATTATGAACCAAGTAAAACTTTTTATTGATTTAATTAGATTAAAAAAACCAATTGGATTTATGCTATTATTTTGGCCTTGTGCTTGGGGGCTAACATTAGCTTACGATTTCTCTTCTAATTTAAATGATTATTTTTTTTATTTAATTCTATTTTTTCTAGGCTCTGTATTAATGAGATCGGCAGGATGTATAGTAAATGATATTTTAGATAAAGAATATGATGCAAAAGTTTTTCGAACAAAAAATCGCCCTATAGCTTCTGGAAAAGTAACAATTAAAATTGCTATTTTTTATTCAATAAGTTTATGTTTCTTAGCTTTATTAGTTTTGCTAAATTTTAATTTATTCACAATTTTTTTAGCATTAGGATCCATGCCTTTAGCTTTTACCTACCCGCTCATGAAAAGATATACTTATTGGCCACAACTTTTTTTAGGTATAACCTTTAATTATGGATTAATTCTTGGATGGACATCAATAACAGGTCAAATAGATATAATTCCAATAATTTTTTATACTGGAGCCATATTTTGGACACTGGGATACGACACTATATATGGATATCAAGACATTAAAGATGATGAAATTATAGGATTAAAATCAACATCAATAAAGTTTAAAGGTAAAGCTAAAAAATTTTTATTCATATGTTACTCTCTAGTATTAATCTTATTTATAATTGGGGGATATTATATGAATTTTCATTATAGCTATTATTTATTAATGGTAGTTCCCCTAATTCATATGGTTTTTTATCAGATAAAAATTTTTAATTTGAAAAAATCTTCAAGTTGTATGAAAGCTTTTAGGAGTAATAATTTTTTTGGCTTCATTATGTTTTTAATTTTTTTGATCATAAAAAATCTATAATGAAAAAAACTGAAATTTATAAAAGATTATATAAAGATTATTCAAAAATATACTTAAATAAAATAATTTTATCAGCTTTGTATTCTATATTAGTTGCTGGTAGTACATCTGGTATTGCTTGGCTATTAGACCCGGCAATAAAAAAATTGTTTATTGATAAAGATCAATCTTTAATTTTGTTAATACCTTTTCTAATTATAATAGCATTCACTGTTAAAGGTTTTTCATTATATTTAGCAAAAGCAACCATGATTGATGTTGGAGAGTCAATAAAGAAAAAACTTCAATATGATATGATAAATAATTTAATTAAAACTGATACCCAGATCATAGATAAAAAACATTCAGGAAAATTTATTTCTAATCTTACTTATGATGTCACTCATATTACTAATTTACTAAGTAACGCCATTTTAACTTTATTTAAAGACTCTTTAACTTTACTGGGTTTACTTTTTGTAATGTTCTTTCAAAATTGGAAGCTAGCTTTAATTTCAATTATAATGATACCTCTAGCAAGCTTTTCAGCAAAAACACTTGGAAAAAGAATTAGTAAAGTGGCAACTGAGGCGCAGGAAAAATCAGGGTTTTTAACTTCATATCTAGTTGAATTATTTAAAAATCATAAATTAATAAAAATTTTTCAAAGTGAAAATTATGAAAAAGAAAGGGCTGATAAACACTTAACACATTTAAAAGAAAAAAATCAGAAAATACTTACTGTATTTGTCAGAATGTCTCCAATAATGGAAACTCTCACTGGAATAATGATTGCAGTGTTAATATTTTATTCTGGAAAATTAATGTCTAGAGGAGAAGTTGATATAAACAATTTTTTTTCTTTTCTTGCTGCTATGATGCTAGCTTACCAACCCGTGAGAGCTCTATCAACACTGAACTTGGTTTTAAATCAAGGATTATCTGCAGCTTCAAGAATACTTCCGATCATTGATCAAAAAAATTCTATTAATGATCCTTTGGATGCAAAGCCCGTTAAGATTAAAAATTCTAACATCAAGTTTAATAATATAAATTTTGCCTATGAAATAGATGAAGGTAAAACTTTAAGCTCAATAAACTTAGAGTTTAAAGGTGGAAAAATGACTTCTTTAGTGGGTCATAGCGGATCTGGAAAAACTACAATATTAAATCTAATTCCAAGATTCTATGAGGCTCAATCAGGTGATATACTTATTGATGACCAATCAATTTATAAATCAACAATAGCCTCAATAAGAAAAGAAATATCAATGGTCAGTCAGGAAACTACATTGTTTGATGATACGGTAAAAAACAACATTAAATATGCAAAAAAAGATGCAACGGATGATGAAGTTTACGAGGTTGCTAAATTATCTTTTTGTGACGAATTTATAAATAATCTTCCAAAAAAGTATGACACATTAATTGGAGAAAATGGAGTTAGATTATCTGGAGGTGAAAAACAAAGACTATCTATTGCTAGAGCTATGATGAAAAAAGGCTCAATAATTTTACTAGATGAAGCAACCTCAGCTCTTGACTCTGAAACCGAAAATAAAATTCAGGAAGCACTTAAAATATTAACTGAAAATAAAACTACAATAGTAATTGCACATAGACTATCTACAATTTTAAATTCAGACAATATTTATGTAATCGACTCAGGTAAAGTTGTAGATAATGGCAAGCATGAAACTTTAATTAATAATTCAGATCTATACAAAAGTTTTTATGAAAAACAGATTCAAAAATAAACATGTTTTTAATTTATCAAATAATTGTTTCGTTAATATTGATACTTTCTCCTTTTATTTTAATTTTTAGAATACTTAAAAATAAAGAAGATAAAAATAGATTTATAGAAAAGTTTGCCGTTCCTACCAAAAAAAGAGGCAATGGAAATTTAATTTGGTTTCATGGTGCTAGCGTAGGAGAATTGCAAAGTATAGTTCCTTTATTAAAAAAATATGAAAAAAAAAAATCAATTCATCAAATACTTATTACATCAAGTACATTAAGCTCTTCTAAGATTATTAAAAAATTTAATTTTAAAAAAACAATACATCAATTTTATCCTATCGATCATATTTATTTTACTAATAAATTTTTAAATTATTGGAAACCTAATGTAGCAATTTTTATAGAATCTGAAATTTGGCCATATATGTTCAAGAGAATAAATGATAAAAAAATTCCTTTATTCTTGTTAAATGCAAGATTAACAAAAAAAACTATAAATAGATGGATTAAAATAAAGAGTTTTAGTAAAAAAGTATTTGATAAAATTTCAATAGCATATCCACAAAATCTAGAAACAAAACTATATTTAAAAAGAATTGGGTTTAAAAAAATAAAATCTTTAGGAAATTTAAAATTTGCTGAAAACACTGAAGATAAATTATTACAAATAAACAAAAAACTTAAATCAGAGTTTATAAAAAGAAAGGTTTGGGTTGCTTCGAGCACTCATCAAAATGAAGAAATATTTTGTGCTGAAGCACACTTAATACTAAAAAGAAAAATCAAAAATATAATCACAATAATTATTCCAAGGCATGTGCATAGGGTAAAAGAAATAGTTTCTGATCTAAAAAAATTTAATTTAAAAATAATATTACATAGTCAAAAAAAAACTAATCTAGATAATGTTGACCTTTATATTGTAGATACTTTTGGAGAAACTAAAAAATTTCACAAAATTGGAAAATCAGTTTTTTTAGGTGGATCAATTATCAATAGAGGGGGTCAAAATCCTTTAGAAGCTGCTCGCTTTGGATCTAGAATAATTCATGGACCAAATACTCATAACTTTACTGATATTTATAAACTTTTAAAAACTTTTAACGTCTCACGAAAAATAAATAGTCCAGAACAGCTAGCTTCATTCATAATTTTTAAAAAAAATAAAAAAATAGGTCTAAAAATAAAAAATATTGGGAAAAAAATACTCAATGACACTATAAAAGAGTTAAATAATCAAATAAATAATGAATTTAAAAAAACCTAAATTTTGGGATTACAAACATCCAAATTTATTAGCATATCTCTTATATCCCTTTTCATTTCTTCTTAAAATTTTAAGATATTTAAAAATAAAAAAAAAAAAAGAAAATTTAAAAATAAAAACAATATGTATTGGAAATATTTATGTTGGAGGAACTGGAAAAACCTCCTTAAGTATAAAAATAAATAAAATTTTAAGTCATAATAATATTAAATCCTGTTTTGTTAAAAAATATTATAAAAATCAAATAGATGAGCAAAAAATTTTAGAAAAAAATGGTACTCTTTTTTTGTCAAAAAAAAGATTAGAAGCAATCAGACTAGCTGAAAAAGAAAATTATAAATTTGCCATAATGGATGATGGCCTTCAAGATAATTCAATTAATTATGATATAAGTTTTGTATGCTTTAATAACTTAAACTGGATAGGAAATGGAATGACTTTACCCTCGGGTCCACTTAGAGAGAGTATAACAAACCTAAAAAAATATAAGCATCTGTTTTTAAATGGAAATTTAGAAAATATAGAATATCTTGAACAAGAAATACTTAAAATAAATCCAGAAATAATTATTCATATTGGAAAATATGAACCAATAAATCTTAATGAATTTGATACTAAACATAAATATCTTATTTTTTCTGGAATTGGAAACCATCAAACTTTTAGTTCAATGATTAAAAAATATGGTTTAATAGTTAAAAAAGAATTAGAATTTCCAGACCATTATAACTACACAAAAAATGACATAGCTCAGATTATAAATTATTCAGAAAATTTAAATTGTAAAATAATTACAACAGAAAAAGATTATGAGAGACTTGGAAAATTAAAGACAAATGAAATTAAGTATATAAAATCAGAATTAAAAATCGTTGATGAAGAGAAATTAATAAAATCTTTAATTAATTTATGAAATATATAAAATATTTAATACAATTTTTATTAGCTATAACTTTTTTCTTTATATTTAAAATTTTAGGAGCAAAACTATCATCAAATTTAAGTGGAAAATTATTTGAAATAATTGGTCCCTTTTTTAGATCGAAGAAAATAATAAATGAAAATATTAAAAAGGCTATACCAAATATTAATAATGAAAATTTAAATAAAATCCAAAGTTTAATGTGGAATAATTATGGAAGAATTTTTGCAGAATATATGTTTATTAAAGATTTTAGGTCTGGAAAACTTGAAGGCAATATAAATATTGAAGGTCAAGATATTCTAGATGAAATAAGAGATCAAAATATGCAAGTTGTTTTTATTTCGGGTCATTTGAGTAATTTCGAGTTAATGGCTATGTGTATAGAAAAATCTGGTATCAAGTTATGTGCAATTTACAGACCTTTAAATAATATTTTCTTAAATAAAATTATGGAAAGGATTAGAAAAAAATATATTTGCAGAAATCAAATTAAAAAAGGAATTGGGGGATTAAAAAAACTAACTTTATTAAAAAAACAAAATTTTTCATCTGCAATAATGATAGATCAACGAGTATCGGAGGGAATTTTATCGAATTTTTTTAATCAAAAAGCTTTAACCACAACTATTCCAGCTCAATTAATAAAAAAATTTAAAATCGCAGTAGTACCTGTTTTTATTGAAAGAGCTGAAGGAATAAAATTTAAAATAAGCTTCAAAAAGCCAATATTTTTTTCAGAAAACTCCTCAATTGATCATATAACTAATGAATTAAATATTGTTCTTGAAAAAATGATAATAAAAAAACCTGAACAATGGATATGGACTCATAATCGATGGAAATAAATTTATTTTTTAAAGATTTTTTCTCTTTTATTATGAGCTTCTTTATAAGAAAAATAAGGTTCTTGTAATTCTACATTCCAGTAGGAAAGTTTATCCAAACTTATTTCTTTTCCCGAAACAGCGCAGACGACATAGTCTCCTGTTTCAATAATTTGAAAATTATTAGGTAAATATTTTAATTTTGCTAATTTTTTTATCATTTTTAGTTTATATAGTTCTATATGAAAGTTGGAATAATAGGAAGTGGTGGAAGAGAAGATGCAATTTGTAAATGCTTAATAAATTCAAAAAAAATAGAAAAAATATTTTGTTTTCCTGGAAATGCTGGTACTGAGAATATTGCTGAAAATATAGATATAGATTTAGAAAATTTTGAATTACTTAAAAATTTTATTATTAATAATAAAATTAATTTAATAATAGTTGGTCCAGAAAAACCTTTGGTTGAAGGATTGGTTGATTATTTAGAAAGATACAATATTAAAGTATTTGGACCAAACAAAACTGCAGCTCAACTTGAAGGTTCAAAAATATTTACCAAAAAACTTTGTAAAAAATTTAATATACCAACTGCAAAATTTGGAATTTTTGAAAATAAAGCTGATGCAAAAAAATATTTAATTAACTCTAAATTTCCAATTGTAATTAAAGCTGACAATCTTGCTTCTGGGAAAGGGGTATATATTTGTAATAATATGAAAGATGGAGATTTAGCTATAGAAGAAATATTTAATGGAAAATTTGGAGCAGCAAAAAATTTACTAATAGAAGAATTTTTATATGGTGAAGAAATGAGTTTTTTCACAATACATGATGGAAATAATTTTAAAAATTTTCAAACAGCTCAAGATCACAAGAGAGTTTTAGAGGGTGACAAAGGAAAAAATACTGGTGGCATGGGAGCTTATTCCCCCTCAAGATTGATCAATAAAGATTTAGAAGAAAAAATAATTAATAAAATTATAAACCCAACTCTTAAAGGGTTGTCTGAACTTGGATCTAAATATAAGGGATTTTTATATACAGGACTTATGATTATTAATAACGAACCGTATTTAATTGAGTACAACGTTAGAATGGGTGATCCAGAGTGTCAAACAATACTTCCGAAAATAAAAACTGATTTACTAGATATTTTTTTAGCGTGTTGTAATGAAAAATTAAAAGAAATTAATATTGAATGGTCAAATAAAAAAAGTGTGTGTGTTGTTTTGTGCTCAAAAGGATATCCTGGGGTATTTAAGAAAAACATTGAAATTAGTAATTTAAGTACAATTGCTCTTGAAAGTGAAGATTATTTATTTCATGCTGGAACAAAGCAAAAAAATAATAAAATTTACGCAGTAGGTGGTCGAGTATTGAATTTTGTAACTCTTTCTAATAATTTTAAAACTGCAAGACAAAGTATTATAAAAAATTTAGAAAAATTAAATTGGCAAAATGGTTTTTATAGAAAAGATATTGGTCATAAAGTTATAGATTAATGAGAATAATATCTGGAACTTTTAGGGGCAAAAAAATTTTAGAACCAATTGATATAAAAACTAGACCTTTAAAAGATCTAACAAAGGAGTCTATTTTTAACATAATTATTCATTCAAATAAATTTGAAATAAATTTAAAAAAAGCAAACATTTTAGACTTATTCTCTGGAGTTGGATCATTTGGATTAGAGTGTTTATCAAGAGGTGTTAAAAGAGTTACCTTTGTAGAAAACTATAAAAAAGTTTTACCAATATTAAAAAAAAATTTAGAAAACTTAAGAATAACTGACAATTATAAAATATTAGAGAAAGATATTTACAAAGAAAATATTTTTATAAATTTTAAAAATAAATTAGATATTATTTTTATGGATCCACCATATAAAGACAAAAATCTTAATAAAATATTTGAAAACATTAAAAATTCAAAAATTTTAAAAGATAATGGGTTTATCATATTACACAGACACAAAAATGAAAAAGATATTTTCTTTGAAAATTTTCAAGTGATTGAAGAAAAAAAATACGGTATATCTAAAATTATTTTTATTATAAATTAAATTAAAATTTTTTTTGTCTCGTTTTTAATTAATTCAACTGCAGGCTGATCATAAGGGTTTAATTTTAAATATTTTCCTATTAATATTGTCTCTAAAATAAAAAAACAAAATAATTCACCTAAAGTTTTTTCATCTCTTTTTTTTATTTCGAAACTTCTGAAGGGTATTTTTTTTCTTCTAAAAACATTTTCTGTAGCTTTTTTTTGAGCATAAATTATTTGGGACAAATTTTTATTTTTTAAATACTCATGTGAATTTAAAACTAAATTATTGTTTATATTTTTTGAGTTTTTTTCATGAACATAAAAAAAAGTGAAAAAATTATTTTTAAAACCATCTAAGTAAAGTTGCATAACACTATGATTGTCTTTTGGCATATTTGAAATTATTGGAAGAACTCCAATATTTTTTTTACCTAAACTTTCTGCAACTAATTGCTGATACCATTTAAATAAATTTTCAGAATTTTCATCATAATTAATAATTATAGAATTATATTTTTTATTTTTGATAAATTTAATTATTGAGTCAACATTGCATATTAAACTGTTTAAATAATTTTTATTTTTAATCAAATTGTTTAATTGTTTAAAATTATTTGTTTTTAAGCCCATAAACTCTGCTGGCAACATTCCAACCTCAGACAAAACAGAATATCTTCCACCAATATAATTATTATGATGAATAATTTCTGATTTTAATTTTTGAGCTAATAAGTATAAATAATTTTTTTTATTTTCAGTTATAAAAATATTTTTATCTTTTTTCTTAATTAAAATGTTAATATTTAAAATTGTTTCAATTGTATTTCCAGATTTAGAAATGATAAAGTTTGTATAATCTTTATGATCCCTTTTTTTTTTGATTGATTGCAAATTATCAATAAAGACAAAATTTTTTTTAATTTTATGTTTTAAAAATTGATAAATTGTTTGGCAGCCTAGAGAAGATCCTCCCATTCCGATAATTCTAAAATTTTTTGATGTTTTGAATTTTTGAAGTTTGCCTATGCTGTAACTAATTTTATAATTTTTACTTAATGACTCAATAACTTGATTTCTATCTTCAATAGTTTTGTTTAATATTTTTTCAATTTTTTTATTTTTTTTTTGCTTTTTAAAATTTTTAAAACTAATACCCGAAGTTAACATTAATTTTTCTTAATTTTTTTCAAAAACTCTTCATTGAAACTTCCCTTGCCCTCTTCAGACACTTCACTTGAGCTGTTATTTTCATCGCTGACTACTAATTTTTTTATTTTGTTAGGCTCCAAATTAGATTCTACTTCGCTCTGTTTGGGGATTAATAATTCATTATAGTCTGGAGGCATGACTAGAGGAGATTTTTTTTCAACTAAAAATTCATCACTACTATTTTTTTTTTGATTAATAAAACCCTCTTTAATACTAGAGCAAGAGGAAAATAATATAACTAAATAAATAAGACTTAAAATTCTAAAATATTTCATAAATTTTACTATTTTTTAATATTAGTTAATTCCAACATTATCATAAAAAGAACTCCTACAGTAATGAATATGTCGGCAACATTGAAGATAAACCAATGAAAATTTCCAATATGAAAATCTATAAAATCTGGAACAGCTCTATAAAAAATTCGGTCATAAACATTGCCCAAAGCACCACTAAAAATGAAAATTAAAGCATATTGCTCTAATCTTTTACTTTTAATTAAAAAATATAAAATAAACAACATCACTATGATTATAAATATAGTTAAAAAATCGTATAGATTTTCGCTACTTGTAGAAAAAAATCCAAAAGCAACTCCCTGATTCCATATCAAGCTTATATTTAAAAATTTTGAGGAAAAAATTTCAGATCCAAAAAATTTCTTATCTAAATTAATTACGTATATTTTTGAAAATCTATCAAATAAAAAAATTAATAAAGTTAACGTTAAATTAATTAAAAAATTTTTGTTTAAATTCTTTGAAATCATTTAGGGTGTCTTGGACAAGAAGTCTCATTTATTTTCCAACAAACCGGGCACTTAGATCCTTTTGCTTTAATTGTAATTGCGGTTGTCTCAATATCATCCCTGTAATCGACTTTTGCTTTTGAGGTAATACAAAGCTCAGAAAAGTCTATATTTTCTGTAATAACTTTTAATTTTTTATTAATTTGTATATTTAAATCTGCCTCTAAGCTTGATCCAATTTCTTTACTGGCTCTTTTTTCTTCAATACTAATGTTGCAAATATTTCTTATTTTAATTAATTCGATCCATTTTTCATTAATTTTTTCATTTTTAAATTTAGCGGGAATTTTTAAAAATTTTTCTAAGTGAATGCTTTTTTTGTCTTTAATTAATAATTTATAGATTTCCTCAGTTGTGAAGGACAATATTGGCGCAAACCACTTTAGAAGAGCATTAAGAATAATATTAAGAACTTTGATTGTTGACTTTCTTTTCTTTGAATCTTTATCATCGCAGTAAAGACTATCTTTTCTAATATCAAAATAAAAAGCAGATAGATCAACTGTGCAAAAGTTTAAAAGCTCTTTATATAAATTATGAAAATCATAAGTTTCAAAATATTTATTAAATTTATCATTTAAAATAAAAATTTTGTGTAACATGAATTGTTCCAGTTCTGGTAGTTCAGTTAAATCTAATTCATTTAAATTTATATTTTCAAAATTATCGTTTATATTTCCAAGTAAATATCTGAAAGTATTTCTTATTTTTCTGTAAGAGTCTGCGTGTTGATCTAAAATTGAGTAATCTATTCTTAAATCCTCTGCATAATTTGAAGATGCTACCCATATTCTTAAAATATCAGCACCATATTTTTTTAGGATATCCTCAGGAGCAATTACATTTCCTAAAGATTTAGACATTTTTAAACCTTTGCCGTCTACAACAAAACCATGGGATAAGATCGATTCAAATGGGGCTCTACCTCTAGTTCCACAAGATTCTAATAGTGATGAATGGAACCATCCTCTATGTTGATCTGATCCCTCTAAATACATTGATGCTGGCCATTTTAAATCATCTCTTTTTTCTAAAACAAATGAATGAGTAG
>MDSV01116326.1_pt1 | contig 10782 bp, 20 predicted proteins | sample 810851 | NCBI WGS metagenome assembly MDSV01 (sample SAMN05326640, study PRJNA326480) | marine metagenome | isolation source: seawater | place: Atlantic Ocean: North East | collected 2012 | reverse complement strand
TCTAATAAAGAGTGCGGTAAGTTAATTACTTTATTTTTAAACCATTTATCTAGACGTGAGTCATTATAATCATCATCTACAGTATATGATTTTGGCATGAAAACTTAATTTATTTATTTGCTACTTTAGGCTCTGGTGGAGCTACTTTTTTCTTATCTTTTGTTTCAATTTTTTTTGGTTTATCAACTTTTTTAGCCTCTGGGTTTCTGTCAACTAACTCAATAACTGCCATTGGTGCGTCATCGCCTGTTCTAAATCCTGCTTTTAAAACTCTAGAATAGCCACCTTTTCTTGAGCTATACCTTTTTGATAGTTCATCAAATACTTTTGTAACTGATTTTTTATCCTGTAATTTAGAAAACAGTCTCTTTTTATTACTTAGAATATTTTTTTTACCGATTGTAATTACCTTGTCTATTTGAGGTTTTAGCTCTTTTGCCTTTGGTAAAGTTGTAATAATTTGCTCGTATTTAATAAGAGAATTAAGCATGTTTTTAAACAAAGCTTTTCGATGTTCACTAGTTTTATTAAGTTTTCTATAACCTATGCCGTGTCTCATTAGTAATTATTTTCCTCTAATTTCTTTGATAATTCAGCTATATTATCTGGAGGCCAGTTAGGTATTTCCATTCCTAAATACAATGACATTGTGTTCAGCACTTCTTTAATCTCATTAAGGGATTTTCTACCGAAATTAGGAGTTCTTAACATTTCTGGTTCTGTTTTTTGAACCAAGTCACCTATATAAATGATATTATCATTTTTTAAACAATTCATAGACCTCACTGACAGCTCAAGTTCTTCAACTCTTTTTAATAAATTTCGATTAAATTCAGGCTCGGTAGATTTTACCTCCTTAACAATTTCTTGAGGATCTTCAAAGTTAATAAACATTGATAACTGATCCTGAAAAATTCTGGCTGAATATGCGATTGCGTCTTCTGCATCGACTGTTCCATTTGTTTCAACAGTCATTATCAATTTGTCGTAATCCAAAGCGCTTCCAGCTCTTGTATTTTCAACTGAAAAAGAAACTTTTTTTACTGGACTAAATAATGAGTCTATAGAAATTAGACCAAGAGGGCTATCTTCAGTTTTATTTTTTGGGGCTTGAACATACCCTTTCCCAGTGCTGACCATCAGTTCCATATGAAAATGAGTTTTTTCATCTAGATTACATATTGTTTGTTCAGGATTTAATATTTCGATTTCTGGAACAAGAGTAATGTCTTTTGCTTTAACTTCTTTAGGGCCTTTTATATCTAAGATTATTTTTTTTGAGCTAGATGATGAAGATTTTATTGCTAAATTTTTTACATTTAGAACTATATCAGTTACATCTTCTCTTACACCCTTAATTGAAGAAAATTCATGAAGAACTCCATCAATTTGAATGGCCGTTACAGCTGCACCTTGTATTGAAGATAAAAGTATTCTTCTCAAAGAGTTACCTATTGTTTGACCAAAACCTTTCTCTAATGGTTCTGCAATTACTTTAGCAAAAGTTTTATCTTCATTACTTGATATATCTAATTTGTTCGGTTTAATAAGTGCTTTCCAATTTTTATCTAAAATGTTTGACGATGTTTCCATTATACTCTCCTCTTTTTTGGTGGTCTTGCTCCATTATGTGGCATTGGTGTAGTATCTTTAATTGATAATATTTTAAATCCTCTTGATTGTAACGATCTTAAAGCTGTTTCTCTACCAGATCCTGGTCCTTTTACTTGAACGGTTAAAGTTCTCAAACCTTGTTCAAAGGCCTTAGCGCCTGCATCGTCAGCTGCTACTTGGGCGGCATATGGAGTGGATTTTCTTGATCCTTTAAAACCTTTTGCACCAGCAGATGACCACGAAACGACATTACCACTTTCGTCAGCAATTGAAATAATCGTATTATTAAAAGTTGAATAAACATACGCAATACCCGAAGTAATATTTTTTTTGACTTTTTTCTTTTTAAAAAGACTTGCTTTTTTTATATCCAGCTTCTTTGGGTCTTTAGTTTCTATCTTTTTTTCAACTTTTTCTTTTTTTTTGTTCATTTAAAATTATTTTTTAAGAGGAGTGAGTTTTTTTCCAGCAATAGCTATTGCTTTACCTTTTCTAGTTCTAGCATTACATTGTGTTCTTTGTCCTCTTACAGGTAATTTTTTTTTATGTCTTGAGCCTCTATAACAAGCTAGATCAACTAATCTTTTAATATTTACTGAAACCTCTCTCCTTAAATCTCCCTCAACTTTGTGATTTGCATCAATATATTCCCTGATTTTTAAAACTTGCTCCTCTGATAAATCATTAACTCTTTTTGAGGACGGTATATCTAATTCTTTACAGATTTTTTTAGATGAATGCAATCCGATACCATGGATGTAGGTCAATGCAATGCTGACAACTTTATTTTGTGGAATATTTATTCCTGCAATTCGAGCCATAAATTAATGAGTTATTTCCTGCGTATTTATATTGTCTAATCTCTTAAAGTCAACCCTTGATACTCTCAATTAATCCGCTAATTTCATCGTTAATTTCAGGTATTGGCTTTTCACCATTAACTACTTTGAGCAAATTAGATTGATTATAAAAATCGATTACAGGCTTAATATTATTTTCATACATTTGATATCTTTTTACTGCAATCTCCTCATTATCATCAGCTCTTTTTTCTAATGTCTTTCTTTCTGATATTCTTTTTTTTATTGTATCAAGACTTACAGATAATTTCAAAACTAAATCAATTTTCTGCTGATATTTCTTCAATAAAATATTTAAGTTCGAAGCTTGATCTAAGTTTCTCGGGTAACCATCGAAGATTAGTCTGCTTTTAAATGCTTCATTTGATATATATTTTTCAATCAAATCGCTTACGATATTATTCGAAACTAAGTTTCCTGTATTAATAATTGATGTTATTTCTTTTCCTAATTTAGTTTGATTTTTAATCTCATTCCTTAATAATGCACCTGTAGAAAGCTGATGTAATTTGAATTTTTTGACAATAAAACTTGACTGTGTCCCTTTACCAGCTCCAGGTGGTCCAAAGATTACAATATTCATTAAATTTATTATTTACCAAATTTTGTTTTTTTAATTAAAGACTCATATTGTGAACTCATTAGTCTTGTTTGAACTTGAGTAACGGTATCCATTGCTACTACTACTACTATTAATATAGATGTCCCGCCTAAGTAAAATGGAATAGGGTATTTTGCGATTAGAAATTCTGGTAATAAACAAACAAAAGTCAAATATAAAGCTCCTACAGTTGTTAATCTCATTAAAATATTATCAATATACTCTGCTGTCCGCTCACCAGGTCTAATACCAGGTATATATCCACCGTATTTTCTCAAATTTTCAGCTGTCTCTTTAGGGTTAAAAACTATTGAAGTATAGAAAAATGCAAAGAAAATTATGCCAGAGGCATACAATAACATGTACAAAGGTTGTCCTTGTGTAAACATTGAAGAAATTTTTAAAAAGGTATCTGACTCTGCAAATCCAAAATTCGATATAGTTACAGGTAAAAGTAGCAAAGCAGATGCAAAAATTGCAGGAATTACTCCTGCAGTATTAATTTTTAATGGTAGATGAGAGGACTCTCCACCATACATCTTGTTTCCTACTTGTCTTTTCGGGTAATTAATTAAAATTTTTCTCATTGCTCTCTCAAAGAAAACAATAAATAAAACAGTCAAAATCACTAAAACAAAAATACCTACAATCATAACTGCTGACAATGCACCTGTTCTACCAAGTTCAAAGGTAGAGGCTAAGGCTCTAGGAATTTCAGCAACTATCCCTGAAAAAATTATTAATGAAATTCCATTACCTACACCTCTTAACGTAATTTGCTCTCCTAACCACATTAAGAAAGTTGTTCCAGCAACAAGAGATATTGTCGTAATCAATCTAAAAGATAATCCTGGCTCTATAACTAAGTTTCCAGCATTTTCTAGCCCAACAGAAACTCCGTAACCTTGTAAAAATGCAATTAAAACGGTACCATATCTAGTTATTTGCGTAATTTTTTTTCTACCAATTTCACCTTGCTCTTTTAAACTTTTAAAGTAATCAGAAACTCCTGTGAGTAATTGAACAATAATAGCTGATGATATATAAGGCATAATTCCTAGAGCAAAAATTGCCATTCTGGTAACTGCGCCACCCGAAAACATGTTGAACATTCCAAGCAAACCTTTTTGACTTGAAGCCATTATTTCTTTTAACGCAGAGGGATCTATTCCAGCTAAGGGAACATATGTGCCCAAACGATAAATTATTAGAATTAGAATTGTAAAAAGAATTCTGTTTTTAAGATCTTTTGCTTGACTAAATGCACCTGCAGTATTCAGAGTTTCGCTAGACATAATTTACTAATTTTTAATTATGCTTATTTTGCCACCAGCTTTTTCTATTTTCGATAAAGCTTGTTTAGAGGCATAGTGCGCAGAAATTTCTATATTTTTTTTAATCTCTCCTGTGCCCAAAATTTTCAATTTGTTAAATTTTTTGTTAACTAATTTTTTTTCTTTAAGAATCTTCAAATTTAATGTGTCTTTAATATTATTTTTTGATTTTTCTATGATATTTTGAATTTTTGATAAATTTAAAATTGCCATATTTACTTTGTTTAGTGATTTAAAGCCTCTTTTAGGTAATCTTCTGTATAAAGGCATTTGTCCACCTTCAAAACTTTTAATAGAAACCCCAGATCTTGATTTTTGACCTTTGTGACCTCTAGAGGAAGTTTTTCCTTTTCCTGATCCTATGCCTCTACCTACTCTTATTTTTTTTTTATTAATTTTTATTAAATTATTTAATTGCATTATTTACCCTCTCTTTTTAACACAATATCTGAGATTTTTTTTCCTCTTATTGCTGATAAAATTTTAGGAGAATTTTGTGATCTTAATCCATTTACACATGCCTTTAATACGTTGTGTGGGTTTGCTGAACCTAAAGATTTGGCTACTACATCTTGTATGCCCAAAACTTCACAGACGGAACGTATAGCTCCACCTGCTATAATTCCTGTTCCGGCTGGAGCTGCTCGTAAAAAGACTTTGCCTGATCCATTTTTGCCTTTTACATCATGATGTAGAGTTCTTCCCTCTTTCAATGGTATTTTAATTAAACTTCTTTTAGCCACTTCCGTAGCTTTTTTAATTGCGTCAGGAACCTGTTTAGACTTTCCTTGGCCTATTCCAACTGATCCCTTTTGATTTCCAACGACAACAAGTGCAGCAAAACCAAATCTTCTACCGCCTTTAACAACTTTCGTAATTCTATTAATTGCGACAAGTTTTTCTTTTATATCAGTTTCAATTTTTTTATTATCAACCATATTAAAATTTCAATCCATTTTTTCTTAATGTTTCTGCAAAATTTTTTACTCTCCCATGATACTTATGTTCACCTCTATCAAAATATACCTTGCTTATATTTTTTTCTTTAGCTCTTTTAGCTAAAATTTCACCAATTAAACTCGATTTTTCCATCTTCTTAATTTTTTTTGATTTTATCTCCTTTTCAATTGATGAAGCGGATACCAATGTTTTTTTTTGATTATCATCTATTATCTGTGCAGAAATATTGTTTAAAGATTTCGATACTGAAATTCTTAGTCTATTTATTGATACTTTTTTCAATTTATTTCTATTTCTTAATTTTCTTTTAATTTTTGTATTTTTTTTTTTCATTATTTCTTTTTACCTTCTTTTCTCAAAACAAACTGACCTTTTTCTTTTATACCTTTAGCTTTATAAGGTTCAACAGGTTTTAAATTTTTAATATCAGCAGCAATTTTAGATACCAATTCTTTATCGACGCCATTAATTTTAATTATTGTCTGTTTTTCTACAGTAATTTTTATTTCTTTTGGTATCTTAAAATTTACATCATGACTGAAACCAATCTGTAAGTTTAATGCATCACCTTTTAAATTTGCCCTAAAACCTACGCCACTTAGCTCCAATATTTTTTCATGACCAGTGGATACACCTGTAATTGCATTATTAATTAAACTTCGATAAGTACCCCACATAATAGAAGTTTTTTTGTCTATATTTTTTTCTAAAGGTTTTATTTGAAATTCATTTTCTTTTAAAGATGAAGAAAATATCTTGTCATTAAGAGTTAGTTTTTTTGTTCCTTTTGGGCCTGTAATAGTAAGATTAGATCCCTCAACTTTTATCGATGAGTCCTTTGGAACGATTATATTTTTTTTACCAATTTTTGACATTAAAATACCCTACAAATTATTTCTCCGCCTACATTATTTTTTCTAGCCTCAGCATCGCTCATTACACCTTTTGGTGTAGACAGAATAGCTAAACCTAAGCCATTCATTACTTTAGGAATGCTAGTAGCCCTTGAATAAACCCTTCTTCCTGGTTTGGAAATTCTCTTGATTTCTTTAATAACAGGATAACCCTCATAGTATTTTAAAGAAATCTTTAAACTAGTCTTATTGTTTTCAGTTTTTTCTATAAAATAATCTTTAATATATCCTTCATTTTTAAGTATTTCTAAAATATTTTTTCTAAAGTTTGAAGAAGGTATTTGCACAGAATTTAGTGATCTCATTTGACCGTTTCTAATTCTTGAAAACATATCTCCGATTGGATCTGTAAATGCCATATTCCTCCTACCAGCTTGATTTTGTTATACCTGGAATTTTGCCTGAAGACGCCATATCTCTAAGCGCAATTCTCGAGATTTTTAATTTTCTATAAACACCATGAGGTCTTCCTGAAACCTCACATCTATTTCTTATTCTTATTTTTGAAGAATTTTTTGGAAGCTTATTTAATTTAAGTTGAGCTTCAAATCTCTCCGATAATTCTAATTTTCTATTATTAATTATTTTTTTTAAAGATGCTCTTTTTTTAGCATATTTTTTTACTAATTTAATTCTTCTTAAATTCTTTTGTATTGCACTTGTTTTAGCCATAAATTTCCTTAATTTTTCTTTTCATATAGTGGAAAGTTAAACTCCTTCAAGAGTTCAAGCGTCCCTTGTTTATTCTTACTCGATGTAACTATCGTTATATCTAAGCCTCTTATCTTATCAACCTTATCAAAATTCACCTCTGGAAAAATGATATGTTCTTTTATTCCAAATGAAAAGTTATTAGATTGATCTATTCCCTCTGATGAAAGACCTCTAAAATCTTTTATTCTTGGTAAGGCAATATTTACAAGTCTATCAATAAATTCGTACATTTTTTGTGATCTTAAGGTTACTTTTACACCAGCGTTAGATCCCTTACGTGTTTTAAAATTAGAAATTGATTTTTTAAATTTAGTGATTATTGGTTTTTGTCCAGCTATCAATGACATGTCATCAGTACATGCTTTTAATTTTTTTCCATCAGATGCGTCTTCGCCTAATCCCATATTTATAACAATTTTATTTATTTTTGGAACATCATGTTTATTTTTTAAAGAAAGTTTGCTCATAAGTTTGGCAATTATTTCTTTCTCATAAATTGTTTTCAATCTTGGCATTATTTTTTACCTGCCTTTTTTTTTTCATTTTTTTTAATGTCAATATTTTTTACATTAGATTGATGGATGAAACTTTCTTTTGAGATAATTCCACCTTTATTTTCTTTAGTTGGTTTTGTATGTCTTTTAATCATATTTATTGATTTAATTTTAATTTTTTTTAATCTTCTATCGATTTCTAAAATCTCTCCAGTTTTACCTTTATCTTTCCCATATATTACTTTTACTTGTGACCCTTTTTTTAAAATCATATTAAAGCACCTCCGGCGCAAGAGATATAATTTTTGTATGTCCCCTAGTTCTTAATTCTCTAGTAACTGGACCAAATATTCTTGTTCCTATTGGCTCCCCTTTATCATCTGTTAAAACGACTGCATTTTTGTCAAACTGCACTTTTGAACCGTCATCACGGTAAATCTCTTTTCTAGTTCTCACAACAACTGCTTTATGGACTGCTCCTTTTTTTACTTTACCTTTAGGAATCGCATCTTTAACACTTATAACGATTATGTCTCCTACTGATGCGTATCTTCTTTTTGAACCACCAAGGACTTTTATACACTCCACTCTTTTAGCTCCTGTGTTATCTGCAACTGTGAGTTCTGTTTGTATTTGTATCATTATTCCATTACCTGCCATGTTTTCTTTTTTGAAAAAGGTTTGCATTCAATGATTGAAACTTGTTGTCCTTCTTTGAATTTGTTTTTTTCATCATGTGCATGATATTTTTTTGATCTTTTGATTACTTTTTCATAAAAAGGGTGCTTAAATTTTCTTGTTACTTCCACAACAATTGTTTTATTATTTTTTGCACTTGTAACTACTCCTTTTAAAACTTTTTTTGTCATTTTGAATTCTTAATAGTTGTATATAATCTTGCTATACTTTTTTTAATTTCATTGTATTGAGCTGGATTATTTATTTGATTATTCACTTTTTTAAATCTTATGTTAAATAAGTCTTTTTTAAGCATCAAAATTTTTTTTTCAGCTTGATCTTTTGTTAGTTTTTTATCTTCTTTTTTTTTTGCCATTATCTTTTTATAAATTTTGTTTTTATGGGTAATTTAGCTGATGCTTTATACAGAGCTTCTCTGGCTACTTCCTCAGTTACTCCATCAATTTCAAAAATAATCCTACCTGGTTTTACTCTGCATGCATAATATTCTGGAGATCCTTTTCCTTTCCCCATTCTTACTTCAGTTGGTTTTTTTGATACAGGGATATTTGGAAAAATTCTAGTCCATACTTTACCAGTTCTTTTCATGTATCTAGTCAATGCAACTCTTGCAGCTTCTATTTGTTTACCAATTATTCGTTCTGGTTGAATTGCTTTCAAGCCAAATTGTCCATAATTTAATTTGACAGCTCTGGAAGCATTACCATGTATTCTTCCTTTAAATGCTTTTCTATATTTAGTTCTGACTGGCTGTAGCATTTTTCACCCTTTCCTTTTTTTCTTTTTCGACATCTTTTGCCATTAATTCACCTTTATATATCCAAACTTTTACGCCAATAATACCATAAGTAGTAAGTGCTTCTGCAAAACCATAATCAATATCAGCTCTGAGAGTGTGTGAAGGTATACTTCCCTCTCGTAACCATTCAGTTCTAGCTATTTCATTTCCAGCTAATCGTCCACTTAACATAACTTTTATTCCTTTTGCGTTTAACCTCATTGCTGATTGCATGGCACGTTTCATTGCACGTCTGTATGCAACTCTTTTTACTAGTTGCTGTGCTATATTTTCAGCAACCAAATTGGAGTTAAGCTCAGGCTTTTTAATTTCTTTGATGTTAACATTTACATCGCTATCAGTGATTTTCATTATATTTTTTTTGATCTTTTCTATATCTGCGCCCTTTTTACCAATTACGAATCCTGGCCTAGACGTATGAATAGAGACGGTACATTTTTTTGATGAGCGCTCAATAATTATCTCTGAAACACCTGAATTAGTTATATTTTTTTTGATATAATTTCTAATTTTAAAGTCCTCGATTAAATATTTGCCGAAATCCCTCTTCTTTGCAAACCATGTTGAGTCCCAACCTCTATTGATACCAAGCCTTAATCCTATTGGATTTATTTTTTGTCCCATTATTTATTTACCACCTTTTTTGATTTTTTTTCCTCTAATACAATAGTAATTCTGCTAAATGGTTTTTTTATTGGACTCGCTCTACCTTTGGCCCTTGGTCTGAATCTTTTCATTACAAGTGATTTACCAACGTAAGCTTCTTTTACAAATAAATTGTCTATATCAAATTGATGATTATTTTCTGCATTTGATATAGCTGATTTTACTGTTTTACTAACATCTTTCGCTATTCTTTTTCTAGAAAATTCTAAATCTCTTAATGCAACATCAGCTTTTTTTCCTTTAATAAAATTACACACAAGTGCGAGTTTTCTGGGACTAGTTCTCACATTTTTATTAATAGCTGTTACTAAAGAAGTATTTTTTTCCATTATTTCTTATCTCCCTCTGGTTTAGCAGTTGATGTAGGAGCAGCAGCTTTTTTATCTGCAGGTGTATGACCTTTAAATGTTCTTGTAGGTGCAAACTCACCCAATTTATGTCCAACCATTTCTTCTGATATTGTAATCGGTATAAAAGATTTACCATTATGTATCATGAAACTATGCCCAACAAAATCTGGTATAATTGTTGAATTTCTAGACCAAGTTTTAATTGGTTTTTTACTAGGAGAGTCTTTCAATTTATCTATCTTCTTTAATAAGCTAGGATGAACAAAAGGTCCTTTCCAAACAGATCTAGTCATTATTTTTTCCTTTTCTTTCTTCTTGTTATAATTAGTTTATCACTTCTTTTTGGTCTTCTTGTTTTTAAACCTTTTGCGGATTGACCCCATGGTGAAACGGGGCTTCTACCTCCAGAAGTTTTACCTTCTCCTCCTCCGTGAGGATGGTCAACTGGATTCATCGCAACACCTCTTGTCTGTGGTCTTATGCCTCTCCACCTGTTCCTGCCAGCTTTACCAATTTTAATATTTTTTTGGTCTGGATTTGAAACTGATCCTATAGTTGCTGTGCAATCACTTCTAACTTTTCTAGTTTCGCCGGAAGACAATTTTAAAATAGCATGCTCTCCGTCATACCCTGACAAAGTTGCGGCAGAACCAGCTGATCTAATCATTTTTCCACCGTTGCCAGGCACTAATTCTATATTATGAATTAAAGTACCAGGTGGTATGTCTTTTAGTTTCAAACAATTGCCAACTTTAATTTCAGCATTTTTACCAGACT
>MDSV01157058.1_pt1 | contig 10783 bp, 7 predicted proteins | sample 810851 | NCBI WGS metagenome assembly MDSV01 (sample SAMN05326640, study PRJNA326480) | marine metagenome | isolation source: seawater | place: Atlantic Ocean: North East | collected 2012 | reverse complement strand
TTTTTTCCCATAATATATTTTTAACAATAATTATATTTATATAATTTTTTATAAATATAATTAAATACTAGTTTTCATTCCTTTAAAAGCTTTATAAACTATAATTATAACTAAAATCATAGACATTACACCGGTTGTTATAGGACTTAATGAATTTGCAGCTGAACCAATTACTCCTATACAAAATAATATTGTTAATAAATCTGCATGACTCTTTAATATACTGAAACATTCTAATGGATTGCTTAATGGTATATAAATAAAATTAAATGTTATACTTATAATTAGATATATCATTGCAATTATTACCATAGAGAAACCAATAATCATATGAAATATTGTTAAAAATATTAATGGGAAAAATAAAAATATATTTCTTAGTATATTTAATACTTTTGCATTTAATTTCATATCTTTTAATGAATAAAATAATTCTGGTCTAAATATTATATAATAATTTGTTGGTATATTACATCTATCTAATATCGGTCCATAGAATTTTCTAGGGAAAATTGTTGCTAATGGAGTTATTATAAAACCAAACATTGCAATAGTACTTGCTAATCCAATCACTCCACCTAGAATAAATCCAGGACCAAATAAGAAAGTATTTGATTTGGTTAAAAATGTAAAAATAGGCCATATCAACCCAGTTAAAAATAAAAATACCATATTGCTTAAAAATGGATTAAATTTAATTATTTTTTGATAACTCAATGATAATTTACTAAAAATTGCATTTAATACAATTCTCGCTGATAATATTGGAAATAAGAAAAAGAAACTTATTGTTTTTGCTAATATTAATACAAATTCACTTTTAATATTATTTGCTGCATAATCAGCTATGTTATATGGTATAGGTTTTTCACCATATATTGAAGTATCATATGATAATGTTATGCATTTTGCCCCAGCATGTTCATATGAAGCAAAATTACTAATTATTCCTTCACTTTTATTACCACCAGTTTGAATAGTTTTACTTTGAGTACAAGACTGATATGGATAATAACAAATATTATTTGGAAACATATAATCAACAATACTAATTTTATCTGATTTTCCAATATTTGCACATTTACTTTTATAATATATACATTCTATTGAATTACCATAACGTAACCAAAATTCATAACAAGTTCCAATTATTGCCGTTATTAATAATGACAATATTGAAACAACTATTAATTTAAAAAATTTTGTAATATTATTTGGATCATCAAATAAGGTATTATATAAAGTTTGAACTTCTTCTTTATGACAAAAATTTCCTATTGAACCATTATCACTTAAAAATTTTAAACCTGTTGAATTATTTGTTGTTTGACACTCTGTATTTTCATTTTCATTATAACAACATCCTTCTCTATCTCCATTATAAAACTCTCCACTACATTTAACTGAATTCGCACTCCATTCATTAAAACTGTCTGGATTTTCTTGACTCCATTTTCCAAGATCAATAGTATTAGTATTTACATCTATATATTGACGTGCGCTTCTTGGAACACAAAATGTAGAATCTTTATATTTATCAATATCTTCTTTATATAATTGTCTAGCCATTATATTAATATATGTATTTATAATAAAATAAAAGAATTTAAAAATTTATTCTAAATTTAATTATACTATGAATAAGTTTGATTCATTAGAAAAATATTATGATTATAAAGATATATTAATTCTACCAAAACCTTCTTCTATTAATAGTAGAAATCAAGTTGATTTAAATAGAACGTTTAAATTTAATAATGGTTTAACATGGACTGGAGTTCCCATTATTGCCGCAAATATGACAACAGTTGGTACTCTAGGTGTTTATAAAACTCTTGTAAAACATAAAATTCTTACAGCACTTCATAAATTTATTCAATTAGAAGATTTAATTGAATATAATACTAATAATCCAAATGATCAATTAGATCCGGAGTATTTTGCTATTTCAACTGGAATAGGTGATAATGATTTTAAAAATCTAGTTAATATTATAGATAATTTTTCTTGTAAATGGATTGTTATTGATATTGCAAATGGTTATATTGATAAATTTAAATCTTTTTGTAAAAAAGTTAGAGAAAAATATAGTGATAAAATTATTATTGCTGGAAATGTATCCACTAAACAAGGTGTTGATGATTTACTAGAATGTGGAGTTGATATTGTAAAAGTTGGAATTGGTGGTGGTAGTGCATGTACTACTAGAATTCAAACGGGTATTGGAATGCCTCAATTTTCATGTGCATTAAAATGTAGTGAATCTAAAAAAAATAATAAATATATTATTAGTGATGGAGGAATTACTTGCCCTGGCGATATGGCTAAATCATTTGGTGCGGGTGCTGATTTTGTAATGATTGGTGGTGAATTTGCTGGACATTATGAAAATCCAGGAGAAGTTATAGAAGAAAATGGTGAACATTATAAGTTTTTTTATGGTATGAGTTCATCTTATGCTATGAAAAATAATTATGCCGGTAACAATAATACTAATTATCGCTCTTCTGAAGGTAGAGAAATTAAAGTAAAATACAAAGGAATGTTAGATAATACTGTTAAAAATTATTTAGGTGGATTAAGAAGCACTTGTACATATACTAATTCATTATCTATTGAACAATTAGCTTATAATTGTAAATTTATTTTAGTAAATAATCAATACAATAGTAATTTAGTAAATGGAAAATAAATAATATTATTTTATAACTATAATATAATATTATGAAATTAAATAATACAGTTAAATTTATCATATTAGTATTAATTATATTATCTTGTTTATGTATTTTATATTTTTGTCAATTTCCAATTCAAGAAGGTTTAAATAATATTGATTGCTCTAAATGTGAAATTAAACCTAGTGCAGGTAATTGTATACAAATAAAAGATTTAAGTTATGCTGATTTTGGTGAAAATATTCAAAATATAGATTTTGATGTAATTGATACTAGTTATGTATTTTGTCCTTGGACTCCTAATTGTGGTAATTTAAATAATATTATGTCTCAATCAAAACGACTAGAATTATCAAATGAAGATATACAATCTGGAATTAAAAATAACGTTCAATGTTGTAAGGATGATACATTTTATAATAATAATACTACCAATATAAATATGTTACCACAATTAAAACATGTTAAAAATATTTGCTCAAGAATAAATAATAGCAATAATCTTATTAATATTGCTAATAAAGCAGATAATGATTATTTAAAATTAAGAGCATTATGTAATCAAACCGATTTATCTGGACTTTATTTAAATAAACAAGTAACATTTAGTGGACTTATTCTTGAAGATCCAAACTTAACTATTCAAGAAATTATTGATTATCAAAATATTTTAGAAATTAAATTGGTTAATACTGGCGGTGAAATTAAACGGAATCAAGAAGTAACTTTATTAAACGATGAATTAAAACGTTTGGATTTAACAAATCCTGACGATTTAAATAGAAAACAACAAATTCAAAATAATTTAGCAAATAATTACTTTTTATCTACTATTTCAAATGAAAGATTTCAATATAACTTACTTAATAATACTGGAACATCATTAGGCGAAAGTTATATTTTACAAGAAAATGAATTTTTTAATTGTTTTGGAAATAAAGAACAGGTTAAAACTTTTGAAGATATTAGTTTTTCTAAATCTGATTTAAATAAATTTAATGAGGAAAATTATTTTGATGTTGATGATAGTGCATCTTATAAAACTATGCAAGATACTACGCAACGACCATATCCATCTGCTGAAGATTTTGAAATGGAACTTAAAAATCTTCCCCCAATTCAAGAATCAAATAATGTTTCTGCAAGTGTTATTAATAGTTATCTTAATTCTATTAATCATTTTTATCAAAAACAATTTGACGCCTTAATTAGAGCTGGAACTCATGTTGTTCCTCAAACTCTTCAATTTGATAATGATTCATTATCTACTAAACCTAGCACTTTCTTTGTATATGATGCTTCTATTAATACTAATTTTGAATGTGAACCAAGTGTAACTAATGATGATACATTCAAATATTGTGGTCCTGCTTCTTATTATACTGAATTTAAACCTTAAAAACTTATTTAAATACTTTTTATAATATATTTAAAAGTATTTAATTATTTTGAACTTCTTTTTTTACTTACTGTTATTGTTCTTAATGAACTTCTTTTACTTGAACGTGTAACTTTTCTATTACGTCTACTAGTAATAGTTATTGATTTTCTAGGTGAGCCTGTTTTTTTTGGTGATTTTGATACATTAGAAAATTGTTTTTTCATATTTTTTTCATATTTATCTATTGCCTTATTGTCTTCTATTAATAATAAATTATTAATTTTCATTGTTTTTACTTTATTTTCTAAAATATTTCTGTATTCTTGATCTTCTATAGACATTTTTCTAGGGAAAAATTTAACTGCTGGCTCACATACTTCAGTAAATATTTTACTTAATTTTATTTTTGGTAACTTTACAAATTTTTGAACTATTAATCTATCTAATTTATCTAATTTACTTAAACTTAATTTTCCCGGGGCTGATTTAATTCTTCTAGATGAAATTGATCTTGTTTTACTTAATGATAATGATTTCGTTTTTTCCGATAAACCTTTCGCTTTTTTTGCACTTCTTTTTCTTCTTTTTCCTCCACCTTCAAAATATTCTATTAATTCATCATGTGTTACTTCTTCTGATGTCATCATTATTATTGCTAATTTTAAATTTGGTATTTCTTCTTTTTCCAAAAAATTCTCTAATTCTTTCTCTTTTTTATCAAAATTTTCTCCTCTTTTTCCACCTTTCTTTGCTATTTCATTTACTATAGTAGTTGAATATCCATTTTCTTTTAATATTTTCTCCGACATCCATATTACAAAAAATTCACATAGTTGGTCTAAATTTACCACCTTCGATTTATTTACTTCTACTTTTGCCGCTTCTTGAAATTCTTCTCTCCATTCTGATTTAATTGTATAATCAAAATTAAATCCATAATCTTCTTCAGCTTCTTCTGGTAATGTTGAATTTGGTTTTAATAAATTTAAAAATTTATTTAATGCAAATTTATGAAGTCTTCCTTTACATGAATTTGGAGGTGTTAGTTTACTAGGATCATTAAATCCTATTATATAGTCCCTTGTTATTTCATCATCTACTGCATCAACATTTCCTTCATTATAATGTTTTAATGTATTTACTATTGATGGGGTTGGTTCAACATCCATAGTCATAATAAATTTTTCCGCTACTTGCGAATGAATTGTTACAAATCTTTCTACCATGCCTAATGTACAACTTCTTCCTCCTGCGCCATGCGCATTAAATATATCATAAAAATAAAATTCAAAAAAATTATAAATATAACTTGCTGGACAATCAAATAAAAATAATAATGAATCTAATACTAACTCTAACCAACACCATTTTCCAGGTGTTCCATTTCGCAATGGATTTTTTTGACTTGTTAATATATTTATAAAATCATCTGTTATTATACTTTCAAAATCTATTTTTAATTTTCTTAATTGCTCTTTACTATATTGTATTTTTTGTGTTATTATAATAATAATAAATTTATCAAATGTTAATTTTACATTTTTTTTTAAATTTGATGGTAAATCTCCTTTTGTTTTTATTTCTTCTATAAACTGTGTATACATTTCTATTGCAGGATGATACATACTATCGTTAATATTTTTTTCATTTGTGCATAAATTATAAAATGCTTTGTATTTTTCTCTATTATTTATTATAAATTGTGCTCTAGAATGTGTTTCGTTTGCATTATTTTGTAATTCACCAAAATTTATATGATCAGTATTTAATGCTAATCCTATATCAATTGTATTTTCAAAATCAGTATTTTCATTTGTTACTGAATTTCTAAAATTTACTCCTGTTATTTTTGCTACCTGAAAAACTGTTCCTATTAAATTACAATTTGTCATATCTGCATTTGTTAAATCTACATTAGTAAAATTTGCTGCATTTAATGTTGGTCTTCCTGAACTATCTTTTGCAATTTTTGTAAAATCAAATGATTCAAAACCATCTAGTCCTTGAAATCTACAAGTTTTCAAATTTGCTTCATTAAATGATGTTGGCGGAATAAAATATAATATTCTATTATCATGAGTTGTAATATAATCCCATGCTCTGATATTTTTTGATTTTATAAATTCCTCTGCATTTGTAAAACCTGTATTTATATAATCTCTATGTTTTAATTCATATACATGTTTGTGTGCATTTCCTAATCGTAAACTTTCCCTTGTATATGAATCATTTACAAACTTATTATGTAATAAATCTCCTACATTAACATTTATTTCTTTCATGTCTATTTTTTTTGGATCTTTTGATATTATAGATGACGGATCTATTATTGCAAATCCTCTTCCTAACCAATTTATTTGTTCTATACAATTAACTCTTGCTGCAAAATCTCCTCGTTCTAAATTACAATAATCAAAATTTGTTCCTAATAAATCATTACATATAAAATGACAGTTTCTCATATCTAATATAGTGTTATCTCCAAATGCTGCTTCATAATTAAATACAAAATTTACTAGATTACAATATATAAATTTAACATCATTCAATTTACAGTCATTTGTGATTAATAAATTAAATTCACTATGTGATGGTCTTGTAAAATAACATCTTACAAAATCTGTTTGTATTAATTTTGAATTCTTAATTATACAACATCTACCCATTAACATACAATTTTCAAATTTACAATTAATTAATTCACAATTTTCAAACATAAATTTAGAAAAATGTGTTGACGAAAAATGTATATTTTCTAATTTGCAATTAACAAATTTTACTTCATGGAGATCTATTCCTACAAATCCACTGTTATTATGTATTTTAGTTGTACTTTGTTTTAGTTGACAATTTATAAATAATGTTGGATTTGTTTTTGTATTAGCTGGAGCACTAAACATAAAATCATCAAACTTACAATCTTCATAAATTAGATATGGAGAATTTATGACATCTATTCTTTTAATATTTAATACATCTTTATTTCTAGATGCTCTTCCTACTATTTCATCTACGCAACTGAACTTCATATTATATTTTGTATCAACTAATCCTAACCTTGGTGATATTGTAGTATTTGGATATCTAAATTGTGTATTAAATTTAAAATTACACTTATAAAATCTTGTTGCTCCAAGACTTCTATCAAATCCATGAACTTGATTTGGTTGAATTAGTGAACCTACATTTAAATTTATAAATTTTACACCAAAAAAATCACATTCTTCAAATAAACAATTTTCTAATTTTGTATTTTCAAATTCCATAGTATCATAATTTCCTTTTTTCTTTTCAGATCTTAAATTTTTTTTTCTATCTAATATATTCATATATTCATCTGCATAAACTCCTTTAAGAAATTTACATAATTTAAAATGAATAGTAGTAAAATTGGTACTTTTAAATCCTGTATTTACAAATATAGAATTTAATATTTTTTTAACAAGAACTCCTTTTTCATATCCTAATGACTTTGCTCCAAATTTACAATAATATAAATACAAATTTTTTATAACATTTGGTGTTCCCCTTAGTCTTAATTCTTCTAATATTTTTATTCTATAATTAGCTTTTACACCTAAACCAGTGCACATATAATCTCCTAAACTTTTATATTTTTCATCAATGGCCATTTTTTTTCTGTAGTTTTTACTTATAATTGTCGCTGCTAATGATTTACCTTCTTTTTTTTTTAATGCCAAACTTTTTATTGCTGATTTTATTGTGTCTGCTGCTTTATTTTGTTTTGCTCCTAAAATTAAGCTATCTACCTGCCTTACTTCATTATTCTTTTCTTCTAAGTGTTTTAATAGCATTTCTTTTAATTTTTTTATATTGTCAGACATTTATATATAATAATAATATATATATGAAAAAAAAATATAATAATAATAATATTTTTAAATATAAATTATCTTTATTGTTTATTTTAATTATAATAATTTATTGTGTAAATGGATATACAATAGAGAGATATTATCAATTTTATCCTACTATTAATATTTATCCTAATAATTTTAATGAAGTTAAAATTGTTGAAAAATATGTAAAAGAAAAAAATCAAATAATGAATAATTTTATTAAATTAACAGACAAAAGTGTTTCCTATGCTTTTCAAGATATTGTAATCGAATCAAGAGAACAATTAAGTGAAATGGAAGAACATATTGTTCCATTTATTACATTTTTTAAAAATTTATTTAATAGAGCAAGACCCAAACAAATTAATACTAATATTAGTGTTTTTGAATCAATCTCAGCAAATACACCCGCATTTCCATCTGGACATACATGCCAAGCATTTTATTTAGCAAAAAAATTAAGTATAAAATATCCCGAAAAGAGAGAAATATTATTTGAATTAGCTGAAAAATGTGGACAAGCACGAATTTATGCTGGTTTACATTATCCTAGTGACCATGAATTTTCTAAATTTTTAGTTAAATTTTTATAAATACATATATAATTGTAAATTTAAATTAATTTAAAAATTTAAATTTATAATAAATAATGGATTTGATTGTCAATATAAATTTCCTAATAATGAATATATAAAAGAACTTCCATTATGTAAATGTGGACTACCATGTGATATAAAAAACATCAAAATAAAGAAAGATTATTTTTTAGATGTGCAAAAAAAATAAAAAATAAAAAATAATAATAATAATATATATATATATATATGAATTTATATAGAAAAAATAAGAAAAATCTTAATAAAAGATATAGTAAAAAATTAACTACAAAACCAAGAAAAAAACCAATAAAAAAATCAAGAAAAAAAATAACTAGAAAATTAAGAAAAAAATATAACAATAAAAAAATAACAAAAAAATATAAATTATTTAACAAAATAGGTGGAACCGTAGGGCAGGTTAGCATAGAAAGTGTTGGGAAAAGCTTTATTAGTAATTATTTTATTAGTTCTAAACTAAATGATGTTTTATATAATTATTTACTTAAAGAAATTATTATGAGCATTAAAGCGACAGTATACTTTGATAATAAATGTAAAGAAAACAATATTTCAGATATGCAAAAACTACTAAAAGAACTAATGAGCCATAAAGATGCGTTTATAAAAATTATTGAAGATGGTAAAAATGAAGGTAAAAATGAAGGTAAAGATGAATCAGTAATAAATGAAGTAATAAATGAAAATATACGTAATACCATATATGATGATAATATAATTATTGAGTGCTTTGATAACATTTCAGACGGTATGTATAAACTAGGTGAAATAACACAAGTATATCTAATAAGTTTACTAAGAGAATCTATCGGAAAGATTAATAGAATTATATATATAGTCAAACAATTAGGAAATGTAAAGAATATAATATTAACAGATTATAGGTATACTTATAATAATATTATTCCTGTTTATGTAAGTTACCAAGGTAGTAATGTAATTGAAAAGTATGAGGGAAAATCGCATGATTTAGATAGTAATGACTATGTATACGAACTAAATATACCAAAACCTAATCCTGAAGACATTGATAATGATGAATTACAAAATTTAAACAATGCTTTGATTGTGCAAAGAATAGCATTCACTATTTTATTTAAAGAACTGAAAAATATTAATGAAGTAATTATACAAAAAGAGAAAGATAAATTTATAAACATTGATAAAGAGAATGATGTATTTTATCTTTAACTATTTTATTATAATTATATAATATTAAATTTAAATTTTTATATTAATTTAAATTTAACACATAAATCAATATATTTTTGGTTTACATATAGAACAAATAATTTTATTAGTAAATTTAGTTTCAATACTATTCCAAATAGTATTTTTATTACAATTACTACATACAAAATACATATGATCTATATCTAACAATCCTTCGTCATAGTCATTAGTTAAACGTATATTAATTAAATCATATATTAATTCTATTAGTTTTTCTTTAGATTTAGATTCATATGATATATCTAAAATCCCACTATTATATAAAATATCAATTGTATCATCTATTTCATATGAAATTTTTTCTGCTTGATATTTACAATATGTTTCAGTATCAAACATATTAAATAAGCAATTATAAATAGATTGATAAAAACAATCATATATACTGCAGCCAGAACCACCGGATTCTCTAATATGCCACCTATTAACAAAAGGTCTGATAAATTTATTTATATTGTATTCAATACCATCTCTTAAAATTTTTAAACTTTTTTTTTGTTTTTCATAATGTTCATCTTCATTTTTAAATACTACTTGTGGACGTTTGTTTTTCATTATTATTTTTTCATCAAGTTTTAATTTATTCATAGTATCGCATATTTCTTTATCATATAATACTGACGATACTTTAATTAAACTTTCCATATAGATTAAAATATATTAAAATCATATTTTTAAATTAATACATAAATATTATATAAACTTTAATATCAATTTTTTATTTCGATTTATCAGGCTTTGTGTGAATATGATTTAAATATTTAGATAATATAAAAATGGTAAAAACTAAAAGAAGAAGAAATATAAAAGACAGAGATAATTTTACAAGGAAATTATTAACATTTTTTAATCCTATTGAACGTATTATAAAAACACAAATAATATTTCATAATTTAGATAAAATAATAAAAGAAGATAACAGAGAATTAAATAAAAAATTAAAGAAAATAGAAAATGATTTAGATAGAATTCCATGTAAAAAGTATAAAAAAAAATATAGAAAAGAATGTTATG
>MDSV01150920.1_pt1 | contig 10783 bp, 10 predicted proteins | sample 810851 | NCBI WGS metagenome assembly MDSV01 (sample SAMN05326640, study PRJNA326480) | marine metagenome | isolation source: seawater | place: Atlantic Ocean: North East | collected 2012 | reverse complement strand
CCGCAGAGCTTAACAAGCTTTCAATATTAATGCGTTGTGTTGCTTGCAAACAGTTGTTTGCAAGAGGTTCGTAGGAGAACCCATGAGAAGCTTTCCTGTATTGGAGGGCTTTTTTGTTTTTATAAGGCTTTAAATCTGACTAACTTGACGGCGCTTGCTGTTCGAATTCGAACAGTTTAAGATGGAAATAAGCGGCAGAAGCGATAATATGATCAAACAAATCACCTGAGATGTTTTCGTGATTTTTCCATTGTTTGTCTTTAGTAAACGCATATACTTCCAAGGGAATTCCATTTGGCGTTGGTGGTAGTTGCCTACACATGACCGTTAGATTTTGGTTGATTTCTGGATGTTTCTCCAAAAAGGTTTGTATGTATGAGCGGAACAATCCAAGATTGGTCAAGTTTCTTCCATTTAACGGAATAGAAGTGTCGGCTTTGAGTGCCTCATTGTAGGCATGAATATCTTTTTTCTTTTCATTAACCACATCCCGAAAACGTTCAACTTGCCCTATGATGTTTAGCTCATTTTCATTTAAAAAGCGGACAGAAGATGCGCGAATATAAACAGGTCGCTTCACTCTACGCCCTTCAGACTCGCTCATGCCACGCCAGTTTTTGATGGAGCTTGACAGGAGTTTATAGGTTGGTACTGTTGTAATGGTTTTATCAAAATTTTGAATTTTGATGGTTGATAAATTTATTTCTATCACATCCCCATCTGCTCCATAAGACTCCATGGTGATCCAGTCGCCTATACGGACCAAATCATTTGCGCTGATTTGAATACTGGCAACAAAGCCCAAAATGGTATCCTTGAACACCAATAGAGTAACTGCTGAAATAGCTCCAAGGCCAGTAAAGAAATATACGAGCTCTTTACCCGAGAGTATGGAAAGTGAAAGCAATATCCCGATGCCCCATAAAAAAATCATGACCACCTGTATATAGCTGTCAATGGGTTTGTCTTTAAATTGTTTTTGCTTTTGTAGCTGTTGCCTAAAGGTTCTTAAAAGACTTCTTATGATAAGTATGGCAATCAATACCGCATAAACGTCAACTATGGCTGTAATCCACGAATCAACCTTGTCGTTCCCGTTGCTCCAGAAAGGAATAGCAGCATGGAGGAAGAAGTAAGGCACAAAGCGGGAAACGTTTTTGGGAAGCTTGTGTTCGATTAGCGCATCGTCGATAGTGGTTTTTGTAGCGCCCGAAATCCGATGAGAAACAGTAACAAGTATAAAACGCGCCATAACACGCAATACCCAAGAAATGATTAGAAGTACAATCGTAATGGCAGTAAAATCGGCCCACCAGGCCCATGTTTCGGACCAATTGTTATTTATAAGAAAGTCGTAAAATGGATGCATATCGCTAAATTATCAATAAATTCGTAAACAAATGTTAAATTTATAGACCCAAAAAAACCCGCACTTCGAAAAGTGCGGGTGTCAAAACAATAACCAATAAAAAATGTAACGACATTACATACTACGTACACACGAACCGTGCCAAACTCGCCCTTACCCTTTTTTTTGTATTTTATTTTATTTATATCCCTACATAGCACTAAAACAATTACCCAGACGTCTGATGCTTTTGAAATTAAGTTAAAACTAATTGAATATATAGATGCTAACACAAAAGAGCATACGTTAATTGAAGCAAACAACACGAGTCCTGTTATAAACCTGTCTAGAAATTACAATCATATTTTTGTTTCACTTGAAGATGATCCCAGTATACAGTATACGTATAAAGTTACGGCGAATCATTCTTAAGCCAATGGAAAAATACGGGATCAGAAATTCATTTAATAGGTTTAAGCAGACTAGACCATAACATCAATTTGGAAATAATTGTTGATCCAAAAATCGTTCAAAAGGCTGTCTATTTACCTTGTATGATGCTCCAGCCTATTGTCGAAAACGCCATTGTGCATGGTATTATACCAAAACAGGACACGGGAGCGATAAAAATTAAATTAGATCTCGACGACGAGATGCTGCGTATAACGGTAACAGATAATGGCATTGGCCGCGAAGCAGCAGCAGCACAAAAAGAAGGATACGCCAAATACAAATCACATGCTACCCAAATCATGCGTGATAGGATTGATATTTTTAACTATTACAACAAGCGAAAACTCTTCTTTGAGATGATAGACTTACATAATGACGATGGTACCCCAAGTGGAACAAAAGTCATCCTGCATGCACCCTTAGACTTAAAAACACGTAACTAGTTGCCTATTAGCGATTGGTATGTCAAACAAGTAGTGTACCCTCTTTGAGCAAAATAATTTGGTGTGTCCGCAGCTCCACAAGCCAAAATAAAATCACCACCCCATGCACCTAAGCTTTTGATGGCTCCAGAATAATCATCAAATAACCGTTTTTGGATGGGCGTACCATTGATCAAACTGGCAATAATTGCTTCGTGTTCCGTCATTAAGTTTTGAAAACCTGTTACTGTTCCATCCGCTAAAAAGGAAAGCGTTAGGTCATTTATTTTTTTCATTTTTTGTGGCGTGAGCACCTCGCTGTCAAAGGCGGCCACTGCCTGTTGGCTGTCTTGCTTTTGATTGAGGTACACAAAAAACAACTGGTCTTTAAACGTGGGATTAAAATCAACCGCAGTAACGGTTGGATGAATCGCATTTGTGCGTTCATACAAAAGCGCACCATCAGCCGTTGCACAGGCGATGTCATAGCCACTTCCACCAAATACCTCTTGAAGCAGTACATAAGGATTCACATCAGACCATTGGGCCAATAACGAAACCAGCGTGGAAGAACTTCCCAGCCCCCACCTGCGATCAAACGCTAACTTGCTTTCAAACAGCAGCCCATCGGTAGCTGCTAAAAGCGTTGGATTTGCTTCGTTGATACATAGAAATAGTTGTTGTAAACGCTGTCCAACAGTATCGTTTTGTTGTTGTGGCGCAAAAGTTTTTATGTCAAAGCTATTTTCATACCACAACTGCCCATTGACATCAATACTTCTCCACCTAATTAGCTTAGATGCGGTTTCCGTAATGTCGAGTGATTGCCCTAATTTGGTAGGTAGTGCAAGTGCTTTGGCCCCACCCAGAACGGCATATTCGGCTGTCAACAATACTTTTCCTTTGGCGAAAAACTTCATGCGTTGCGGAGTTTTGACAGCAAGTCAGTAACCGTATGATGGGAAACGGTATTGTCTTTGAAGTGTGCTATTGCTGCTTTTTTTTCAGATTCCGTTGCTTGAAGCTGATTTAGAATATTCAAGAGATGCATTTTCATATGCCCTTGTTGGATGCCCGTAGTAACCAAACTTTTTACTGCTGCAAAATTCTGTGCTAATCCCGCAACTGCAACTATCTGCATCAGCTCTTGCGCATTGGGTGTTCCCATGAGTTCGTGACACCAACGCACCAATGGGTGAAGTTTGGTCAACCCACCAACGGTACCTATTGCCAATGGTACTCTTAGTGAAAATTTAAAAATATCGTTTTTGATTTCCGCCTTAGAAAGACTGCGGTATTGCCCGCTAGCTGCTGCATGGGCATGTATGCCTGCGGCCACTGCCCTAAAGTCATTTCCACTGGCCATTACGACGGCGTCTATGCCATTCATAACCCCTTTGTTGTGCGTCACCGCTCGAAAGGGTTCTACTTCTGCAATCCTTACGGCTTGCACAAACTTCTCGGCAAAAAGTTTGCTGGCTTCAGCCGTTGGCAAAAGTTCATCTACTGGACAACTAACACTCGCTTCAACCAGGCAGTTGGGCACATAGTTAGACAAGATGCTCATGACTACCTCGATAGCTTTTTCTTCCTCAGAAAAATCAGGGTATTTTGCGGCCAATGCTTTCAGCTGGGTGGCCAGTTGTTCTAAACAGGAATTGATGAAGTTTGCGCCCATCGCATCTTGGGTTTCAAAACGTACATCCAGTTGGTAATAACCTGCTATAGCATTGCTTTTGTCTACCAAGTTAAGTGCCGTAATCCCCCCACCTCGGCTTCGCATATTATGGGTGATTTCATCTGTTGATGCTAAAAGAGCTTTCTTGTGCTGCTCAAAAAATTGGTAAAGTTTTTGAGAGTCACCGAGATACATAAAATGAATCTGTCCAACCTTTTCGGTGCCCAGTACGGTTGCTGTAAACCCGCCTTTGGTACTCCAAAATTTGGCAGCGTTGGATGCTGCCGCAACCACGGAGCTTTCTTCAATCGCCATGGGGATGGTTAGAACGGTACCATTGATGTTAAAATTGGGTGCCACACCCAGCGGCATATAAAAATTGGTTATGGCATTTTCGATAAACTCATCGTGGAGGGTTTGCAGTTCCTTGTTGCTGTGGTTGTAGTTTTGTAGCACTTCCAGTGCTTGAGCTGGATTGTGAAACTGCTGACTTATCCAATCTAGTTTTTCAGCCTTGGTTTTTTTGGAAAACCCCGAAACGAATGCACCTTGCCCTTTGCCTTTTGTCATATTGCAAAGATACGACTGTTGGGGAAAGTGTAACTTTATATAAAAATCCTATATTAGCTACCTATCAATATCTTATGGAAGCACAATTTGGCGGTTCCGCCCTTAACCAAAAAACCATTTTAAACCACCCTGTAGGGTTATTTGTTTTATTTTTCACCGAAATGTGGGAGCGTTTTAGCTACTATGGCATGCGCGCCATCTTGGTGTTGTTCCTCACATCCTCCATAATGAACGACGGCTGGGCGTGGTCCAACGAAGATGCCTTGCAGCTGTATGGACTATACACAGGCTTGGTGTACCTTACACCCATTCTTGGTGGATTCTTCGCTGATAAGTTTTTAGGCTACCGAAATGCAACTGTCTTGGGTGCTTTGATCATGACCTTAGGACATGCTTCCATGGCATTGGAATCTTTTACAGATTCCTTTTTCTACTTAGGTTTGGTATTGTTAATCATTGGTAATGGTTTTTTCAAGCCCAATATCTCTTCTATTGTAGGGCAATTGTACAAAGACGGAGACAAGCGTAAAGATGGCGGTTATACCATTTTCTATATGGGTATCAATGCCGGTGCTTTCTTGGGAATACTGCTCTGTGGGTACATAGGAGAAAAAGTAGGTTGGCACCTCGGTTTTGGCTTGGCTGGTATTTTTATGTTCTTTGGAATGTTGCAGTTTTGGTTTGCACAAAAAATATTTGGCGATATTGGAATAACCCCCAAAAAGCTTGCAGAAGCACAGCCAGCACACAAAGGTCCAAAGCTAAATCAAGGATTTTCTAAGGTTGAAATAGACCGTTTGATTGTCATTGTTGTTTTTTCCATATTCACGATTTTCTTTTGGTGGGCATTTGAACAAGCAGGCGGCTCCATGACCATATTTGCAAAAGATTTCACCCAACGAACATTGGTTGGGGATGCTTCGAGTATTTTTAAGATAGCCAATACCATCATCACTCTTGTTCCAATGGTTGTTTTGACCATAGTGCTCTACGGCTTATTTAGTAAAATGCTCCGTAATTTTGTGTTGTCTAATCTCTTCTTAGGCGCAAGCTTTGCCATTATTTGGAGCATCGTTATCTGGATGATTGTACGTGAGTTTTCAGTAACAGCAACCGAAATCCCCGCATCTTGGTTTTCGGTTTTAAATTCACTTTATATTATTTTATTGGCGCCTTTGTTTTCCAAAATATGGGCTTCCAAATTCAACCCTAGCGGACCGATAAAATTTGCCATAGGTCTTATTCTTTTGGGAACAGGGTTTGCTTTCTTGGCCTTCGGTGCTTGGGGTATTCCGCTGGGTGCAGAACAGGCCAGTGTTAGCATTGTTTGGCTCATCTTAGCGTATTTGTTCCACACCATGGGAGAACTTTGCGTTTCACCCGTTGGCTTGTCTTATGTGAGTAAGTTGGCCCCGATAAAGCTAGTTGGTCTTATGTTTGGTTTCTGGTTTGGATGCAGTGCTGTTGCAAATTATTCAGGAGGAAAAACGGGAAGTTATATTGACAAAATTTCAGAAGCCTACGGCCTGTCAAACTTTTTCTTGATTTTCTTTGTAATTCCCGTTTTGGCAGGAATCTTGATGATTGTATTAAAACCTATTTTAATTAGAAAAATGCATGGAATTGATTAAAAGTACAACCGTCCTATTGCTACTAACCTTTTCCTTTGGCCTAAGCGCTCAAGTCAATTGGTACACATTTGAGGAGGCTTTTGAAGCACAAAAAGTAGACCCAAAACCCATTATGGTGGATGCCTACACCGTTTGGTGCGGACCTTGTAAGTTATTGGACAAAAATACCTTTGGCAATAAAGACGTTAGCGACTATCTAAACGCCAACTTTTACCCCGTAAAATTTAATGCCGAAGGCAATGAAGTGGTGCGTTTTCAAGGCAAAGCCTATGACAATCCAAGTTATGACCCCCAGCGTGCTAAGACCCGAAATAGCGCGCACAGCCTTACGCGATACTTAGGCGTATCCGGTTATCCAACGCTCGTGTTTTTTGACGATATGGGAAATTATATCACTCCAGTAGTTGGGTATTTAAATCCATCTCAAATAGAAATTTACTTAAAATTAGTCCATCTCAAAGACTATGAGTCTATCAAGTCTCAGGATGACTTTACGGCTTATATAAAAAATTTCAAGGGTCAGTTTAAGGGATAACTACCCGCTGTAGCAGTGCTGTGAAACCTTGTGTTTCTTGCTTCGCGGTAGCTTTCCAACGCCCCACAAATGATGGGTAATTGCTCCCATCAGCAATAATTATTTGTGGCTTCAATTGGCGCTGTGAAAGGTTGGTTTGAAGGAGGACACGTTCCTTCTTTGTCGTTACTGCAATATATTGATGTCCAAATGTGTTGGTATTTGCTGCTTTTGTCACAACAAGCTCATGGACTGTCTCTGTTGTATTTGGTTTTGACAATACTGGGTTTAGCCTCATGCTGCCCAATACCAAAAAGCAACAAAACAAACTTATCACGTAAGGAAAATACCAGCGTTTTGTGTGGCTAACAATAAGTGCTACGCCAAAGCCAATAAGGCATATATAGCCGAAATCAGGCTTAACATATTCTTGCAAAAGTATCCCAAGCCAAAGGCAGATCCGATGAGCGCAATGGGTGTACTTGAATGAGGCATACTACAAAGTACGCAATAGTTTATTTTTTAAGCAACCTACGGGTTTGGGCGTAGGCTTTTTTCCAATACGTATTATCGAGTGTTGAAATGATAACTCCTCGTGAAGAGGAGGCGTGAATGAATTGGGGAATCCCACGTTTTGTGCCTACCACAATACCAGCATGGGTAAGCCTGCGTTTTCTGGAGGTCCTAAAAAATATAAGATCCCCTTTTTTGGCTCGGTCAACAGAAATACGCTTGCCTTTTTTTCGCAAGGCATCAACTGTTCTGGGTATTCTAACGCCTTGTTGGCTGTAGGCATTGTAAATAAGTCCCGAGCAATCAATACCACCTTTGGTGTTTCCACCCAAAGCATAAGGTGTGCCTAAATATCCTTTGGCGTAGTAAACAACCCCGTCTCTGGGTTTCATTTTACTACCTTTCTTTAGACTTCCACATGAAGCCACACTCAACGCCAACAGCAAGACAAGTAGCTTACGCATGTGTTCGTTGTGAAATTAGTCTGGCTGTTTGATCACTAGCGCCACTTCCGCCCAGTTTTGTTTTAAGCACCTTGTAGGTCTCAAGCTGGGTTGTTCGTGCTGGTCCATTCAAAATTTTGGATAAGTCTACAGACAACTGCTTTGCGTTGCAATTGCGTTGCAAGCGTTCGGGCACGGCCATCAGGTCTAAAATTAAATTGACAAGTGAGATGTAGGGCAGTTTTACAACTTGTTTTCCAATGGCGTAGCTCAAGGCACTGGTTTTGTAACATACAATTTGTGGCACCTCAAACAATGCCGTCTCTAAGGTTGCTGTTCCGCTGGTAACCAAAGCGGCGTGGGCATGGGACAATAATTTGTAGGTGTCATTTTTGACAATGTGCAGGCCTAGGTTTTCAAAGAGTACTTCGTCTAGGTGCGGTGCTGCTCCAATCACAAAACAATAATCGGGGAAGTCTTTGGCTGTATTTGACATAATGCGCACCATTTTGCTTACTTCTTGCACTCTGCTACCAGGGAGTAAAGCCACTATGGGCTTGTCTTTTGGGAGTTTGTGTGTTGCCCTAAAGGCTTCGGCACTTCCTGCGTCAAATTGCGCAATTTCATCTAACAATGGATGCCCCACAAAATCAACAGCCAGTTGGTGTTTGTCTTCAAAAAAGGTTTTTTCAAAAGGGAGGATGACATACAGATAGTCAATTACCTTTTTCATAAGCGTAACCCTGTTTTCTTTCCATGCCCAAACTTGTGGGCTGATGTAATAGTGCACAGGGATTTTTTGAGCCTTTGCCCATTTGGCGATGCGGAGGTTAAAGCCGGGATAGTCAACAAGGATAATGGCGTCTGGTTGAAATGCCAACATATCTTCTTTGCAAAAGCGTATGTTTTTGAAAATGGTTCGGATGTTTTTGGCGACTTCCCAAAAACCCATAAAAGCCAAGTCGCGGTAGTGCTTTACAATGGTTGCACCTTGGGCCTTCATGCGGTCGCCACCCCAAGCACGAATACTTGTATTGGCATTTTCTTGCTTAAGCGATTTTATAAGGTTGGCAGCATGTAAATCACCAGATGATTCTCCGGCAATGATGTAGTACTTCATCCAAAAAGCTTTAATCCAAAGGTAAACAATGCCCACAAGATGGAGCTGGCAAGGACTCCGTAGGCAAAAGATTCGTTGTTTTTTCGAAGAGATCCAAAAAATAACAACAGATTGGGGAGTGCACAAAGTGTTGCGATGCCCGCAAATTTTTCTACTTCCGTAAGTTCAAAATCTAGATTGAGTAATGCAATGCCAAGCATAAATAATGGCAATCCTAACCCCAGCAGCAGCCCCCTACGCAGTTGTTTTGTTAAAAATCCCATGTATTTAATTTCTGTATGCTGTGGTGTGCTGTCATGTCAAAGTGAACCGGCACAACGCTTACATAGCCGTTTTCGAGTGCCCACTCGTCGGTGTCTTCGCCCTTGTCTTCATTGATAAACTTTCCTGTAAGCCAGTAATATTCTTTACCAGTTGGATCTGCCCTTTTGTCAAATTCTTCAACCCAATATGCCATAGCTTGTCTGCATATGCGTATTCCTTTGATGTCCTTTTCTTTTAATTTAGGCAGGTTAACATTTAGCACTACGCCCTCTGGAATTCCGTTTGTAAGGGCAGACAGGGCAATGCGTTTTACAAAGGTTTTTATTTGCTCAAAATCAGCATCCCAAGCATAATCTAAAAGTGAAAACCCAATGGCGGGAATGCCTTCAATGCCCGCTTCAACAGCAGCGCTCATGGTTCCTGAGTAGATGACATTAATGGACGAATTGGATCCGTGATTGATGCCAGAAACACAGAGGTCTGGCTTGCGTTTTAGAATTTCATGCACGCCCATTTTGACACAGTCAGCGGGTGTGCCAGAGCAAGCGTATTCTGTCTGAGGTCCATCGTCTATGGTAACCTTGCTGCATCGCAGCGTGTTGTTTATGGTAATGGCATGACCCATGCCAGATTGTGGACTGTCGGGAGCCACCACCACCACATCACCAATGCTGTTCATCACCTGAATCAGATTCCGTAGTCCTGGAGCGCTAATTCCATCGTCGTTTGTTACAAGAATTAAAGGCTTTTTCATACATTAGTTTTGAATGATAAAAATACACAATGACGGCTTCATATTTGCTTTTTTTGGCACGGTTATGGAATAGTTGTTAAAAAAGTTACAAAAAAGCTGTATTTTTAAACTTGCTTCCAAAGACAAATATGAAAAAAAAGTTATTTATCCCCCTGTTTTTTGCTGCCCTGATGCTTGCGGCGTGGACGCGCTTCCATGTTCCAGCACCGCACGAATTTTCTGAAGACACTTCAAAAGACAAGCTTCTTATGGAGCTTATTGCATATTTTATGCAACGCAGACACTTCGATCCTAAGGACATAAGCGATGACTTTTCAGAAGATTTATACGAAACCTTTCTGGAAATGCTAGACGGTCAAAAACGTTATTTTCTAAAAAAAGATATTGCTCAATTTGATCGATATAAATATGCATTGGACGACGAGTTTAGAGCCTTGCAAACTAATTTTTTCGATTTGGTTTATACGCGTTATTTGGAGCGCAGAAATGAAACCAAGTCATTTTATTTAGAGATTTTAGAGAAGCCTTTTGATTTTAATAAAAAGGAGGAGATAAATGTGGATTATGAAAATCAGCAATACCCAAGTAATTTACGCTCAAAAGCAGAAAAGTGGCGCAAGCAGCTTAAACTCTCTACCCTTAATATTTTACACAATAAATTAGAAGAGGAAGAAAAACTGGCGGCAAAAGATGAAAGCTATGTGCCCAAGACTTTTGAGGTTTTGGAAAAAGAAGCACGAGAGATTACCAAAGAAAACATGGAAAACTATTTTTCTTTGATGGAAGACGTGCGCGAAGAGGATTGGTTTGGAAGCTATCTGAACGCTTTTGTAACCCAGTTTGACCCACATTCTGTTTATTTCGCCCCAGTCGACAAAGACCGCTTTGACGCATCCATGTCTGGAAAGTATGAAGGTATTGGCGCTCGACTTACCAAGCGAAATCAAGTCATCAAGATTGTTGATGTGATTTCAGGCGGGCCCATTTGGCGCGACCAATCAATTGAAGTTGGTGACCAAATCATGATGGTACGTCAAGAAGAGGGCGACCCTGTTGATGTACAGTCCATGCGT
>MDSV01129588.1_pt1 | contig 10783 bp, 9 predicted proteins | sample 810851 | NCBI WGS metagenome assembly MDSV01 (sample SAMN05326640, study PRJNA326480) | marine metagenome | isolation source: seawater | place: Atlantic Ocean: North East | collected 2012 | reverse complement strand
GCAATCCTGAAAATTATTTTGCGTTTAATAACAATAATTCCAATATTTTTCATTGTAAGGTCAGTAAATGATATATGGCTAATATTGCTCTTGCAATCAATATATTCATTTTTTATTTGTTCAATAAGCATGGGGTGGCTTTTTAAAAAAACTCAATTTTCACTATCAAGCATTAAGGACGCCAAATTTATTTTTAAAAATGGATGGCATACCTTTTCACTAACAATTATTCCTCCTTTATTTACAATGTTCGGATTTTATTGGCTTAGCACAAAATTATCAATAGAATCTATGGGTTTATTGAACAGTGCTGATAGAATATTTAAAGCATTAATTTCATTATTTGGACCTTTGGGGCAAGCTATTTATCCATATATAATTTCACAATTCTCAAATGATCAATTAAAGGCAATATCACAAACAAAAAAAGCATTTTGGTTTTACTCAATATCAGCAACAAGTGTTTCTATAATTATTTTTAGTGTTGCTGAACCCTTTATAAGTCTTTTTTTAGGGAATGATTATTTAGAAAGCTCTATAATATTAAAAATACTTGTCCTTTCAATTCCGATAATAAAGATATCATATATTATTGGACGCCAATGGATGCTTTCAATTAAGCTTGACAGAATAGTAAGTATTTCAGTATTTGTATCAAATTTAGTATTTTTAGTAGCTTTAATTTTTTTATTTGAAAGTTACAAAATATACGTATTTCCAATTTCCTTAATCATTGCTGAGTTTTCACTTCTAATTTTTTATATCTTTTATTTGCATTGGAATAAGTTAGGCTTTTGGAATAGTTCGTTTATAAAAAACCAGTTAAATTGATTTCGATACCAAAAATAAGCGACCTCTTTGTATTCTCCTGTGTTGTTGGTGTTGGAATTAGTTATGGTAATCTTTATTTATTTCATATCCTTTTTACTATAATTATTATTTTTGCTTTAAGAAATCTAAAGTTTGATAATTACATAGTTGATTTAAGTTTTTTTTCAACAAGGTATATATATATGCTCCCAGTTTTCTTTGGTTGGTACTTTTTATCAATATTTTGGTCAATAAATAAGTTATATACCCTCCAATATCTTTTTTACATATTTTGCGGTTCAGGAATCACATTTATTTTCATCAAAAATAATAATTCGCAAAAAAAACTAAAAAAAGTGACCAATTTCATTGGTAAAATATTTTGTGTCGAAATTATATTTTCGCTCCTTGAATCACTAACATCTTTTAGGTTGCCAATATCGCCTTTTTCAAATATTGTGAGTTTCTTTGGAAGAGAACCCTCTCTTCAGCCAACTTTAGATTCATTTGCATTGCCATCAATAATTCAGCCACCAACAGGCTTTCAATGGAATCCCAATGATTTGGCTATAGCAATGTTAATCATAGTTCCATTTTTTTTATTTTTAAAACAGAATTTTTTAAAGTTGATTGCAATTTCATCGATATTAATAATAATCATAATGACTTCTTCAAGGTCAGTTCTTTTATCTGTTGGCTTACTTTTTATTATTTATTTAATTTTTTATAAAAAACAAATAGCATCTGTTAGCCTGGTTATTTTATCTACAATGATATTTTTTTCACAATTAGAAATAATGAAAGATAGTGAGAATCAGCAAATTTCCGATATAGCCAATACGTTTTCAGCCATAAAAAATTTAATTAATGACGAATTAATAATTGGTCAATCTTTATCTATTAGAAAGGATTTAGCAGCTAATGGAATAAATGCTTTGAAGAGTACTTATGGTCTTGGAGTTGGTGGTGGCGGATCAATAGCCGTACAAGAAAGATATGGCGGTGTTGATGGCAGAATTACCTCAATGCATAATTTTTGGCTTGAAATACTAGTAGACGCTGGTATCTTATTTGCTCTTATTTTTTTCTTATGGTATGGATCGCTAACTTTTAGTTTGTATAAGGTGGGACAAGCTTCAAAGAGTAAATTTTCTCGCTATTTAGGCAAGTCAATTTCTTTAAGTATGATAATTTTTGTACCAGCATCTATTAGCGCTAGTTCGGTTATATATTTTTTTCCAATGTGGCTACTCTTTGGTTTTGCAATTTCTACCTTAGAAACTGAAAAAAAAATTAGGTTTGAATAAAATCAATTGTACTTTTTGCAGTTTGATCCCATTTAAAATTTTTTGCTCTTAAGTAACCCTCAATTTTCATTTTATCAATTTTTTCTTTAGAATCAATTAAATTAATAATTTTATATGCAATTTCTTCATCATTGTTTGGATCAAAGTAACTCATTGCGTCACCACCAATCTCAGGTATTGAGCCGGCCTTGCTCCCAATAACCGCCGCACCGCTTCTCATGGCCTCTAAAATCGGAAGTCCAAAACCTTCATAAAGTGATGGATATATAAAAAGCTTAGAGTTGAAATAAAAATATGGAAGGTAGGTAGAGTTAACATAGGGTATTCTTATAACTTCATTTTCTAAATTTAGCCTATGTATTATTTTAAACAAATTGTTCTCATCATCACCTTTCGGACCAATTATTACTAATTTAATTTTACGTCCACTATCAATTACTTTTTTTAAACATTTCACAACACTTGGAATGTTTTTATGCTTCATCGTATACCCTACAGTTAAAAGAAAATTTTTAGGTATTTTATACTTTTTCCTTATTTTATCAAATTTTACAATTGATGAATTTTTTTTTATTTCTGGAATGTGATCAGCACCATGATATATAACTTTTATTTTTGAATAATCTGCATTGTAAAATTTAATTAGGTCCGATTTTGTTTGCTTGCTTACACAGATAATTCTATCACTATATTTTATACTATTTTTAACTTGATGATCTAATCTTATGTATTCAGCTTTATTATGATGCTGAATAGCTTTAAATCTTAAATCATGAATTGTTACAATTTTTTTTGATGAAGAATATCGTGTCATTGTTTGGCATGGAAATAAAAAAACATCAGGTTTATAATTAAGAAATTCCAGTGGAAGCCTTATTTTCGTCCAAAAAGCATTCAATGGAAAATAGAGACTTTGGTAGTTAACATTTTTAAAATCACCAATTGATTCCTCGAATTTATTATTATAGAATAAATTAAAGAGATGTTCTGGGAAATTGATTGCCATTGATTTTATTAAGTTTCTTGTATAAATACCAAATCCCCCCTTTCTTTTTAAAAGTGCGGTTCTTGCATCAATTCCAAATATCATTTTTCGTATTTCTTAGTTATTATAGTTATAAGTAATTCAGTAATTTATATACTTAATGAGAAAAATACTTTTAATTTCAAATGGTAATTCTGTTCATACTATAAAATGGATTTCGGCACTTCAAAATGAACACATTATTTATCTTTATGATTGGAGAAGAGTTGACAAAAACATTTATAAAGACCTGGCAAATGTTAAAATAATTTATCATAAACCTAATTTTGTATACAAAATAAAGCTACTCAGCTATATAAGGGCTTTCTTAAATATTAAACGTATAGCCAAAAAAATTAAGCCGAACATAATTCACGCACATTACGCAACAAGCTATGGAGTTCTGGGCGTAAGATCTAAAAACACAACCCTCATCACATCTGTATGGGGTTCTGATATAACCAGTTTTCCAAAAAAAACAATTTTTCATAAAGCCCTTGTTAAATATGTACTCAAAACATCTGACCATATTTTTTCAACCAGTATTTTTCTTTCAAGAAAAGTAAAGCTAATATCTGATAAAAAGTCTTATATCACCCCATTTGGAGTTGAGATAAATAATTTCAATGGCCAAAATAGAAAAGATTATACGGTTTTTGGTACAGCAAAAAGTATTACTAAATATTCTGGAATAGATACATCTATAAAATATTTTTCTATAATAAAAAAAATGAATCCCGATTTAAAAATCAAATATGAGATTGCCGGAAATGGTCCTTTTTACAAAAAAATTGTTTCATTAATTTCTAAATTAAATATGGATGATCATATTAAATTAAAAGGACACATTAAGCATAAAGACATCAAAAAATTCATGAAAAATATAGATGTTTATATTAATCTTCCCCAAAGAGAGAGTTTTGGTGTAGCGGTGCTTGAAGCTAGCGCATCAGGAACTCCAGTAATTGCATCAAATGTGGGAGGTTTGCCTGAAGTAGTTGTGAATGGAAAAACAGGTTACATAGTGGACCCTAAAGATGAAGATCAGGTTATTAAAATTATGAATTATTTTATTGAAGGAGCGGTAAATATCCATGAAATGGGAATTAATGGAAAAAAATTTATTTCCGATAATTACAGTTGGAATGAATCAGCTAGGTATATCAATTCTCTTTACAAGGACTTAATTAGGAATGAATAGATTTTATTTTTTATTATTATTATCATCATCATTCTTGTCTCAATCATGTGTTGACAGAGATAAAGCTGGCTCTGTTTCCTATAATCAGCCCCAAATTATTTTTTCAGGTTATAAATGGTGGAATTATGACATTATTTCAGTTGATATATTTGGAAATGATTATAGCCATATAACAAAGAATCAATGGGTTGATACCGAACCAAAAGTGTCACCAGATGGCTCTCAGTTGATTTTTGCTTCCAACAGAGATGGGAATCGTGAAATATATTCAATGGAAATTAATTACGTTGGAGGATATTATAATTGGGTTGGAAATGATTTAAAAAACTTATCTCAAGACCCCTATTTTGATGGTGATTTTTCTTTTTCTCCCTCTGGCGATAAAATATTATATTTAAAATATTTTCCCGAAAATGATAATTATGATATTTATGAAATGGAAAAAGATGGTTCAAGCAAAAAAAATATTTCTAATACATCCTGGTATGAAAAAAAACCAATGTATACACCTGATGGGTCGAGTATTATTTTTCAATCATGGAAGTATGATAATGTTGAAATATTTTTTTCACACCTTTTAGAAGATAACCAAGTGAACATTACAAAATCACCGGGCGATGATATCTTGCATTGGGGAAGTCCATTTTCACCTTCAGGAGATAGTTTTGTTTTTTCAAGCAATAGAGATGGTAACTCAGAGATATATTTAACTGATATTAGCGGGCAAAATCAAAATAATATTACAAACAATCCCACTTGGGACTCTGAACCACAGCTCTCTTATTTAGGTGATAAAGTTATTTTTTCTAGCAACAGAGATGGTAACTCAGAGATTTATAGTATGAATCTTGATGGGACAGATCAAAAAAATTTAACAAGTAACCCCTCAAGAGATTGGTTGCCAAAATTTTTTCCTGGTAATGAAAAAATTATATTTATGTCAGATCGAGATGGTAATTGGGAGATTTATAGTATGAATCTTGATGGGACAGATCAAAAAAACTTAACTAATAACCCGCGAACAGATTTTTCATTTTCATTTTTACCTTTTCCTAATTAGTTGCAAACAGATAATAGTGATAATTTACCTCTTCCATCTGTATCAATTTTATTACCTATACGAAATGAAAAAATATTTATAAATAAAACTCTTAAATCTATTTTATCCCAAGATTATCCTCAAGAAAAACTCGAGTTGGTAATAGCGGATGGCAATTCTAATGATGGAACTATCAAAGAAATTAAAAAAATTAAAAAACAATTTTACAAAATAAAGATTCTTCATAATAAACACTTAACAATGCCAAAAGGATTTAATTTGACTTTGAAGCATTCTAAATCTGATATTGTGTTGATGCTTGGCGGTCACTCAGACATTCCATATAATTATATATCTGTATGTGTAAATAACCTGATTAAGTATAATGCTGATTGCTCAGGAGGTGTTATTAAAGCTAAGGGTGAAGGTTTTTGGGGTAAGGTAATCGCTTCATCAATTTCTTCAATTTTTGGAGTAGGAAATGTCTCTTTTAGAATTAAAAACGGTAAATCAGGCTATGTTAACTCTGTTCCATTTGGATGCTATAAAAGAAGCGTCTTTGATAAAATTGGAATGCTTGATGAAAATTTAACAAGAAACCAAGATGATGAATTCAACTTTAGAATGATTCAGTCGGGTTATAAGATCTGGCAGGATTCTTCATTAGCGGTTATATATTATAGTAGGTTAAGTTTGAAAAAATTATTCATTCAATATCTTCAATACGGTTTTTATAAAGTTAGAGTTATTCAAAAGAGAAAAGCTCTAATCTCCTTAAGACATGTAGTACCAACTCTTTTTATAATATCTTTATTTATGCCAAAAATTTCAATTTATATTTTTGCTATATATTTATTGTTGGGATTATTTTTTTCTTTAAAAATAAATAAGTTAAATATTTTTAAAGTGATTGCGTCGCTTTTAACATTTTTTATTATTCACGTCAGTTATGGAGTTGGTTTTTTATTTGGCTTGTTTAGGTTTATTAATTTTTGGAAAAATGATGAAAATAGGTGATAAAGAAATAAAAAAAGAACGCGATGAATACTTTCAAAAGATGCTATTTAAAGGCAATGTTTTTTCAAATGGAATTAGTGTTTTAGATTTTGGTTGCGGAGAAGGCTTATTTATGAAAGATCTTATTAATTGGGGCTTCCATCAAGACCAACTAGTTGGAGTTGACATTTCTGAAGAAAGAATAAAAATTGCAAGATCTAACTACAAATCCTTAAATTTTGTTCTTATATCTCACAATATTCCATATGAAGATAATGAATTTTCAACGATAATTATTTCAACAGTTTTTTCATCAATTCTTAATCAATCCGATAGATTATTTTGGGCAAAAGAAGTCGATAGAGTTTTAAAAAAAAATGGTGTTATAATTTTTTATGATATGATGGTAAATAACCCATTTAATTCCAAAATTAAAAAAATTTCTAAAAAAGAACTACGTATATTGTTTAAAAATTATAAGATTACCTTCAAAAGTCTTACAGTTTTTCCTCAATTAATAAGGCTGATTTCATTTATTTCTCCTAAATTGTATACAATATTGACAAAATTTAAATTTCTTCATACTCATTATATTTCACAATTAATTAAAAAGTAGTAAAAATGAAAATACCTTTCCATAGACCAATTTTTTCTAAAAAGACAATAAAGGATGTTGAAAATGTATTTTCTTCAGGATGGGTGACAACTGGTGAAAAAACTCGTGTATTTGAAAAAAAATTGTGTGAATATTTAAATGTTGAAAATGTAATAGCTGTTAATTCTTGTACTTCAGCATTACACTTGGGTGCAATTGTCTCAGGCTTAAAAAGAAATGATATGTACATAGTTCCTTCGTATACCTTTGTTTCAAGCGTTGAAATAGGTGAGTATATTGGAGCAATTCCACTGCTTACAGATGTAGAAAGTCGCACCATGAATTTAGATTTAAACCAGGTAGAAGAATATTTAAAAAAGTATGGCAATAAAGTAAAAGCCATCATCCCGGTTCATTTTGCAGGAAACCCGGTAAGAATGAAGAAACTAAGAGATATCTCCAAATCGTATGGCTGTTTTTTACTTGAAGATGCTGCCCATGCTCTTGAATCTATTGATGATGGGAATAAAATTGGAGATACTAATGATGCTGCTGCCTTTTCATTTTATGCTAATAAAAATATCACTACTGGGGGTGAGGGTGGAGCAATTTCAACAAATGATTTTAAGCTAGCAGACAGATTAAGAATACTGTCTTTGCATGGAATGAATAAGGATGGCTGGTCACGATTTAAAAGCAAAGGAAAATGGGCTTACGATATTAGTCAATTGGGTTATAAATACAACTTAACTGATATTGCTTCAAGTATTGGTATTAATCAGCTTGAAAATGCTAATAAATGGCATAAAAAAAGACTAAATATTTCTAATAAATATGACAAAGGTTTAAAATTAATTGAAGGTATAAAGCTCCCATCAAATGCAAGTGATTTATCCACCCATGCAAAACATTTATATATAATTCAAATAATAGCAGAAAATTGGTCAATAAGTAGAAACGATTTAATTATCAAGTTAAATGCTTTTGGTATAGGGACCTCTGTTCATTATAAGCCCGTTCACATGCATAGTTTTTATCAAAAAAAATATGGATTCAAATCAAATGATTTCATCCAAAGTAAGAACTTGTATGAAAAGGTTATTTCTATTCCAATGTACCCTGATTTAAATAATGAAGAAGTATCATACATTATAAATATTTTAAATAAACTATGGAATAAATACTCAAAGTAATGGTTAATGTATTATTTGCCTTATTGCTTTTAATTCTATTATTTCCAATATACATCTTGGTGTTTTTATTTCTTCTTTTTTTTCAAGGATGGCCAGTTTTTTATTATCAAAGAAGAATTGGAAAGGGCTTTAAGGTCTTTGTCTTATTTAAATATAGAACGATGCGAGCTGGGAGTAATGGGCCAATGATTACTGTTAAAGAAGATCGGAGAGTAACTATTTTAGGTAAATTAATGAGAAGAATAAAGGCTGATGAACTTCCTCAATTACTTAATGTATTTTTTGGAGACTTAAATTTTGTAGGCCCTAGACCAGAAGTACCGCAGTTTGTCAACAAAAAAGACTTTTATTTTTTAAAAGATTTAAAGCCTGGCCTTACAGATTTCTCTTCAATTCTTTTTGCAAATGAAGAGAAGATTCTCTTAAGACTTGGCGGGGTTGATTATTATAATGATTTATTAAAAATTAAATTAGAAGTTATTAGTTATTATTTAGAGGTTAAAAGCACATGGGTGGATATAAAAATTGTAATTTATACAATTCTTTCATTTTTTGTACCAAAAACAATTAATGCTACGATTAAAAAAGAAATTTTTAAAAAAAATCCTATTCTTTTTCAAAAAATCACGGACATTGGAATATAAATAATTAACATCTTAAATTTAGTATAAGTTATATATCTACCATAAATGAACATACCTAATAGAAAATCTAATTTTTTCAATTTTTTATTTGCTGATTGTGTGATGGTATCAGTATCATTACTAATATCATTTTTATTGAGATTTGAATTTAATTTTGCCTCTATACAGGCGAATCTTCTCACAACATCAATTTTGCTTTTTACTATGACCAAACTTACCTCTTTTTATTATTTTGGTTTATATCGAGGTATGTGGAGGTACACCAGCATAAATGATTTAATAAACATAGTTAAATCATCTTTTTTTGGGTCTCTTTTAGGCCTATCGCTATATGCCCTATCTTTTGAATTTTCGGAATTTCCAAAATCCGTATTATTTATAGATTTTATAACATGTACAACTTTTCTATGTCTTTCAAGAGCTGCTGTACGACTTTACTTCTCAAAAGCTTCTGTAAGCAATGGAAAAAACTTTTCTTTCCAATTAAAAAGGAAAAATCTTGTTATTATTGGCGCTGGAAGTAGCAGTGAAAAGATTATCCGCGAAGTTATTGACAACCCTGCAATGAACTATAATGTTGTGGGTTTATATGATGATGATCACTATAAAATTGGTGCTACCATTCATGGCATTCCAATTCTTGGATCTATTGAATCCTTATCGAAAATGACTATCCCGTTTGATGAGGTAGTCATCTGCATTCCTTCAGCTACTAATGAACAAATGCGACGTATTGTTGCAATTTGTAAATCAACAAGCAAGCCGTATAGAACTGTACCCACATTAAACGAGTTAATGGATGGAAAAATATCTCTAACCAATGTTCGTGAAGTTTCAATGGTTGATCTTCTTGGGCGCAAGGAAATACAGTTAGATCATTCCTCAATTTCGAAATACATCTATGGTAAAAGAGTCCTTGTAACTGGCGCTGGCGGATCAATCGGCTCCGAACTTGTTCGTAATTGCATGACATTTGATCCAGATCTTTTAATTTTATTTGATCAGAGTGAACATAATCTTTTTAAAATAGAAAAGGAGTGTGAGGTTAGTGATCATCCTATTGCCTTTCAATCTATTCTTGGAGATATTAGGGATAAACCTCTGCTACATAGACTGTTTTCTTCTTTTAAGCCTGATGTAGTATTCCATGCTGCTGCATATAAACATGTACCTATGCAAGAAAAGCATCCATGGGAAGCAGTGTTGACAAATATTCAAGGAACTCTAAACTTAATTGACGCAGCAGAAGACTACTCTGTTGATAGGTTTGTGCTGGTATCAACTGACAAGGCGGTAAACCCCTCAAATATAATGGGTGCTACAAAGCACATTGCTGAAAAATTAATTCATACTAAATCTTTAGACTCAAAGGTAAATTATATGGCCGTTAGGTTTGGTAATGTAATAGGTAGTTCCGGAAGCGTAATACCTACTTTTCAGGATCAAATAAAAAAAGGTGGACCAATAACGATTACTGATCCAAATATGCAAAGATACTTTATGTCAATATCAGAGGCAGCCCAATTAATTTTACAAGCAGGAGCTCTAGGTAGGGGTGGTGAAATTTATGTTTTAGATATGGGTGACCCAGTAAATATTAAAGATATAGCTTACGAGCTAATTAGGCTTAGTGGTTTAGAGCCCGAAAAAGATATTACAATTGATTATATAGGTTCAAGACCAGGCGAAAAGATGTATGAGGAATTAAAATCAAAAAGCGAAAGCATGGTTGAAACAATTCATGAAAAAATATTTATGTTAAAAAATGAAAAAAATATTAGTTGGCCTCAAATGATGGATATAGTTTCAGAAATAATTAAATCTTCAAAATCCTATAATTTTAACGAAATATTTAAATCTTTATCAAAATATATCCCGTCACTTAAAAGCGATTCATTTATCTATGAATCAGAAAAAGTAAAAAGAAATCAGTAATTGCTAGCAAGTGAAAAAAATTCTCCAGAATAACTTAAT
>MDSV01095980.1_pt1 | contig 10784 bp, 9 predicted proteins | sample 810851 | NCBI WGS metagenome assembly MDSV01 (sample SAMN05326640, study PRJNA326480) | marine metagenome | isolation source: seawater | place: Atlantic Ocean: North East | collected 2012 | reverse complement strand
GTTATAATGGGATGACTCTTGCACAACAGGATGGGTTACACAACGAAGGATACAATACCTATGCTTCTGGGACTCAAGCCTGAGCCATGGATTGGACCTATGGAAGAAGAATTACTGAAAAGAATTCCCGTAGGTGAGAACGTCACTCGACAAGAAATTCTAGCCGATTTCCCAAAGGGTGACGAGCACAGAGCTCTGCAACGCGACCTGAAGTACGCCATGTCAAATCTCGAACGTCAAATGTTGGTCGTAAAACAGTTTGAAGATGTCGTCGGTCGTCGAAGAAGGTTATCGTTGTTCCACCGCGTTCATGGACTTTACGAAACACTGGACTTTGAAACTTCACTTGTTGAGCTTATACGACGCATGGGGCCGGTCAAAGGCAGTACTTTGAGGTTCTATGTCTCTCGTTCATTTGAAGACTTGACCGTCGCCTTGATGAATTTGGAAAAATCAAAACGAATCTCCAAAGTGATGGCCCTCGTTCCTGACCCCGAGGCATTCTATTGCATGCCAGAAGAAGTTGATGTGCTTCAACAGCCCCGACGTGAAGACCGCAAAATGCGAATTTTGACTCAGTCCGACCCCTATGTGTCGCGGTTTATTTGGGAAGTTCGAAGTGTCTTGGATCGAGGATGGTACTTGCCCGTCTTCAAAGGTATAGACCCGATTGGAAAGGTTTTGATGTTCAAGGTTAACGATTATCTGGTCATCAAAGACCTCCACGTACCTACTGCATATCTTGATGAATTTTGTACCGCCTTTGAACTCTTGCTTGAAAATCATGCTGACCAACTGGTCGATGTAGCGGTTATGTCGAACTTCAACAGTGAACCGGTGACAAATCTTGACGATACAACTCGAAGTGCTCTTGAATCAATCGGCTTCAAGATGGCTGGAGAACGAATGATTCGTGGTGGAGTGGTTGACCCTCAGCCTCGTGAAATCGCAGAAAGGGCACTTTTCTATCAACACCACCTCCACCAAAAAACACGGCATGAACATGAGAGTGCTGCAGTGAAAAAAGTGGATGAAGTGCGCGACGATTTCGCATTGAGAGGTCGATGTGAGTTGTACCGTGTTGATTTGAAAAGCATGGCAAGTGCCAATCGGCTACACCAAGGAGTTAACCTTCGTGGACATCAGGTTTGGGCAACATACGAGCATTTCCAAAACCTTCTCGCTATTCGTGGTGAACCTCCGGAAGAAGAACTGTGGGATATCATTGAATTCTTTAGTACGAACTCTGATCCGAATCTGTTCAAGGAACGTCATGCTTTGACGCAATCCGAATTCCGAAAGTTGATTCAACCACTCATCCGTTCAGGACACATCGTTCAAGATTTTAGAGGAGGATTCCGGACTGTACGATTGGATAAAAGCCTCGACCGTGTTGAATTGAGACGTGAATATCTTCGAAACTTAGTGAAAGAGTATCCCGTAATCACCCTCAAGCAAATTCTCCGACTTGCAGGAACTCCATTCAAGCCAGAGGAAATCAAATCCGTGCTTACATCATTTGAACAAGATGAAACACTCGTTAAAGGATTCTTAATCGAAGACTTGGACCAGGTCTGCTGGGGAAGAAAGAATCTGTTGGAAGAGGCACGCGACATTCCTCCAATCAGAGACTTTGTATTACCTCCGAGCGACCCGATTGCGCCATACTTTTCTGATATATTGAAAGAGAGATTTGGTTTTGGTTCAGCCTATCTCGTCTTCAAGAATGCTGAGCCAGTTGCTGCTTTCAAAGCCAATACTCGCAACAATGTGATTGAAATTAAGGATTACGAAGGTTCTGAAAAGGCATGGAGAATTGTTAAGGAATTTGCTTGGGAGCATCAGATGCCTCTGAAAACTGAACTCCGCATTGGTGGCAAGCGTCTCAAGTGAGAGATTAGCGAAAACCATCAAACCAATTGATTGATAAGGAACTATATGCTGCTAAGAACATGAAAGGTCGTGTCCTTTTCGTGCTTTCAATTTTCTTGGCAAGTTTGTTGTCACCCGCTTTAATGACTGGGAGTGCTGAAAACTCAACAGGTATTCACATCCTGCATACAGCTGTAAATCCTTCAAACAATCACACCTACCACCTTCTTTCAGCGAGCTCATGGGAAGATGCTGCTGAAGCTGCCAATGGACTTGATGGATTCCTCACGACAATTAACGATGCAGACGAAAACCAATGGGTGTTTGATTCCTTTGCTAATTTTGAAAATCAGTCTCGACATTTGTGGATTGGATTGTCCGATTCTCAAGAGGATGGTTTCTATAAATGGCATGATGGAGCACCATTTTATTACAACTCATGGGGAGATTCCCAACCATCCGAAGGGGGAGATGAGGATTATGTTCACATTGCTGGAACCAATATAGGGAACATTCTACCGGGTACTTGGAATGACCTCAATAACAACCCAGAACTTGTTCCAGTCTATGGCGTTGTTGAAGTTGGAGCCGGAGCCGACTTTTCGTTGAGATTCAACGGGGATGGCGACCATATTGAGATACCTCACGACGATGGATTGAACATATCGAACAGCCTCTACATTTCGGCTATGATACACCCATACACAACCGATGGAATTCAATTCATAACCATGAAAGGCGATTATGGTTGGGGAATGTATCTTAATGGTGGTCAAATTGGTTATGCTTCAGATTACAGTCTTGCAAAGCACCCCCTTTCCAACAACTCTGTTCCTTCCAACACATGGACGCACATTGAAATCGATTTGATAGAAAATGTCGGCGGTGAATTCCGTATAAACGGCATTCCAGCCGGCAATATTTCAAGTCAAGATGCAATGATACCGCAAGGAGACTTTGGTTCTAACGACTGTTTCACATCGGGTGATTCATGTGACGAGTTGTACATTGGCAGTATGGGGGCTGGATGTGAATGCAATTATTTCGAGGGAGTTCTTGACAATGTATCCATTGGAACCAATGCAATGAATTCATCTGAAACTCTTTGGATTTCAAACTGGACTTTTTCTGAAGGCGAGGGGGATACGACTCTCGACCAGTCGTCTCGAGAAGGTGTGATCTTCGGCGCAGATTGGGTTATGCCTGACGGAACCATAGTTACTCAGGCAGTCGAATTGTTTAACGAGGAATCATTTCAAATCGATTTTGCGAATGCTGGAGACCAACTTCTCTTCTATGCAGACCTCGATGACATGACCAAACTCTTGTACTTCAGTCTCTTTGGAGGATGGAATTTTGAAAAGGAACTGAGTGGAGTTGATGTCTATTTTGGCCATGAGTACATCCCCAGTTCTTGGGAACATGACTACCATTATTATGCTGAGTACACATACATGTTTGAAGAATGGTCATGGCCAGATTCTGGTGTTTGGTGGATTGTTATCATACCAGAAAACGACATCGAAGACTTGTCTTTGACTGCAACTTGGGAAGTTGCAGACCCACCCCCTGCATTGGATGAAATGACTGAATTGTTCAATGGCATACCGGTGACAAGCCAATCAATTGATGTTGGTCGGCAAGCACCGCTAGAAGACAGAACTCTGTATTATTACGTCAATGTAACCGAACCCTTAGGCAGTTTGTCGGTGGAAACATACGGTGGAACAGGCAATGTTAATCTCGGCCTATCTTGGGGAACTGTTCCCGACCCATTTGACCAATGGTTCGATGGCTTTGAAGAGGAAGGAATGGGTTCGGGTGAGAGTAGCTCATTGTCAAAAATGGCATGGGATGGTGGACCTGGCAATGATGAGACTGTTACCCTTTACGATATTGAACCAGGCGTGTATTACATCACTGCTTTTTCCTTCCAAAGAGCTCTTGATTTTACTATCAAAGCCAGTTTTACTTATGCGCCTGAAAACATCGAACCGGAAGATGCCATTGAATTGACACCTGGTGTTGCCTACGGCCCAATCAGTGGATACGATGGACTGCTTCAATACTTCAAGATAGATGTCCCAGCAGGAACCGAAAGAATCGAAGTGGACCTTTCCGAAGGATACGGAGAAGCAACTCTGTTTATGAGGTATCTAGAAGCACCAGACGCTGCGAACTTTGACCACCTTTCAGGAACCCCTGGCGCTGGTGACATGATTGGGTTCAACGACCCGACACCTGGAATGTGGTACATTTTAGCTTATACCGAAGAGATATTTGCCAATGTCATGATTACTGCATCATTTGAAGATAGGTATGTTTGGAGCTACGATGGAACTCCAATTCAACTGTTTAACGGAGAAGAAGTCAACGGAATCGAGGCTCCAGCAGGTGAAGAGTTATTCTTCTACGTCGAACTCGAAGAACCCGGAATCTACCTTGAAGTTTCAACGTTTGGCGGAGATGGAATTCTGTATCTTGAAGGCGATGGTAACCGATTAGTAATCGAATGGGAAGGTGAAGAAGGCATGAGGCCTGGAGGACGGCAAACAGGTACGCCCGAGATGGAATTCATTTCCGAAGACTTCTTTATTCAATCCGAAGGAAGTGGAACTGAACATTCATTCTATGTTTCAATGCCTGCAAACGGAAGGTTTGACATTTCACTTATTGCAAAAGAACAGATTTCCAACGTAGGAATTGTTGCAAACTGGGAATATTCAGACATCCCACCTCTCGATGATATTGATGACGAGAATAGCGGTGATGAGTTGTTGATGGGATGTGACGAATTGGCAGAAGAAATTCTTGTTGATGGCGACTCAAACGGCGACGGGACAATCTCGCAAAGAGAATTTCAAGCCATGGATACGGACGAAATTGTTTTCTCAGAAATTGACTTGAACGATGACGAAGAACTGGAATACAGGGAAATACTGCAAGAGACGTGCTCCTGTGGTAACGAACTTCTCATGACTTTTGAAGCGTTAGAAGAATTTGACAGAGTTTCGGTTAAAGAGATCGCTGACCAGACATACTTGAACGATTTTGATTTCAAAAATATAGATACGGATTTCGATGGACAAATCACTTATGATGAAATCGAAATAAACGAAATTGTTTGTGAATCCACATTCGATGCATTTGATGGAGACCGCGATGGAGTTCCCGATGACGAGGATGCATTCCCGAACGACCCTGATGAATCTGTTGACACTGACGGTGACGGAGTTGGAGATAACGCAGACATTGCGCCAAGTGTGGCAAACGATGTCATTTATTCTGCAGGTGCAGTCGTTTTCTTGATGCTCATTGGTGTTCTCGTCTTATTCCTTCGCAGTGGCTCCAACAATCCAAGTGAAAACAACTGGGAAGTTCCCAGCCCATCTCAAGGATTTGATGAACGCATGATGGATATGGAAGAGAAATCCATACCCAGTATCGAAAGAGAAGATTCCGAGCCAAAACCATCGCAACAAAATATTTTCGAAGGGTATTCACAATCTTCTCTAGAACCATCCTTGCAACCGTCAATGGAATCATCTGAAGTATTCAATATTGCCAATGATTTGTTTGATTCAACTCCTAAGCAGTCGCCTCCGTCTTCTCTGATGGGAATGTTGGATTCAAATGGACATGAAGTGATTGAATATCCGGCTGGCAGTGGCCAAAACTGGACAAGAACAGATCCAACGCAATCTTGGATTCAAAAAGAATGATTAAGTCTTGGACTTTTTCTTTGGTTGCATAAGCCCGAAAGGCCGTAGCAATCGTACAATGTGTTTGTGCAACTCCGGTAATATGTCAAACATGACCAGAGCCATGAGGAACATGGCTCCAAGAGAAACGACACGTGCTGCATAGGCATGACCGAATTCAAAGACGGACATTCCTAGGTACGACCATTCTGTGTAGGTCATGTGCATCCAAATAAGCCCAGCATTTCGGAATAAATTCAGAATGTGAATAACTGGAACAGTAATCAAGAGTGCTTGACATCGTCGACGCCAATCAATATCGAGGACAGCAATTGCACCGATAAAAATCACCATCGATTGAAGGGCAGTGCAAGCCAAAACGAAATTTATTCCAATTGCTGAACCATCACTAAGCAACAATTCAGTTTGGAAGGGATATTCGCCAACAAATTCCCCCATAAACCAGCGATTCCCATCCCATGAACTCCAAGCAACTTCACCGTTCACGGTATTGACCGTAGTTTCTCCCAAAACGACCTCACCTGAGCCTGAAAAGCGAAGGAATAAGGCTGCTTGACTTGCTACAAACCATATGGCGAGAACATTCAACCAAGGTACGTGTGCAATCAGTAAGTAGGGGCCTCCAGCATAAGCAATTGCACCACGAGCCCAAATCAGTGAACTTCGAGTAGACTCTTGTTCAACTCGCCCTTCCCACATTGCCATACCAACACCCATTGGAAGGGCTGCAGTGCAAAATACTGTCAAAACAGCATCATCGTGAGCTAAATATTTTGAAGCATCGTTGAAGAAGGTTAATCCAACAAGAACCCAGCCAAACTGAGCCAATTTGACACTGTCACTCTTTCGACGATGCCACGATACCGCCAGCGAAATCATGCCGACTGCACCGATGAGAGAAGCCACCTCTTGGCTGAACAGCATGAACGGTCCAAGGAACGATTCCATTTCAACACTGTTATGGATTCATGCAAAATGACTTCACCTTCGACCGGTTGGACGAGTCATGCGGGGGTTTGTAGTTCAACATACACCAAAGCCCCTACCGGTAGGAGCACCATCGCATGGAGGCATTGCTTTTCTTGACAGGGACGGGGTTCTTAACATCGGAAGTCCGAATTACATTAATTCCCCAGATGAATTCGTAGAATTGCCGGATGCAGCAGCATCCGTAGGTCGCCTTCGTAGAGCAGGTTACAAAATATGTGTGGTGACCAATCAATCTGCTATCCTACGTGGTTTGTGGGATGATACCCAATTGCATAAAATTCACAATCACATGAGAAAAGAATTCCTAAAACAAGATGATGACGCACATTTTGATTTGATATTGGCATGCCCACACCGGCACCGTGATCGATGCCATTGTCGAAAGCCCATGCCTGGAATGCTTCGTTTTGGAGAACGTTGTGTGCGAGAAGGCACCTCTCAAGAAATTGGAGAATACGTCGGCTCTCTTTTACCAAATGACGGAAAGGTTGACTGGTGGGGTGAAAAGCCCAATCCGATAAACAGTCATGATTGCATGGTCGGTGATCGAGGCAGCGACATGGGAGCCGGATGGGCGTGTGGACTTCGACTGTTCCAAACAGATGAAAAGAGAGGCATTGGCGCCGTAATTGAACGGATTCTCGATTCGAAGGATTCTGGAGACTCCTTCAATCCAGTGAGGTGATTACTTGGGATGGTTAGGTCTCGACGATACTGATAGCCTAGAGGAGGGGTGTACAACTTTCACTTTTCATCTCCTTCTCAATGGCCTTCCCGAATCGGCCACTGCCCACACCCCGCGACTGGTACGATTATGGCCCTTTGCTCGGCAAAGAACCCGTGGTAACGCTGCATTAGGTGTCGAAATCGAAACCAACAATGAGCGTGAATTGCTCGATTATCTGAATGGTTTTTGGACAAAACACATCTCCATACAACGGGGTAAAATTGCCCAATCAACCCATGATGAAAGAGAACAGTTTCCAGCTGACCCAGGAATGGTTTGGTTCTCAGTCCAGCCCGACCAGTCGTTCTATTTCTCTGCAGTGCGTGGGGAAGTCAATCTCCAAAGCGTTCCAAAGGCTGATTACTCTTGGGGTGGCCAAGGATGTATCGGAGCTACGGCGGCGGTTGCGTGGAAGCAAGGTGAAAACTGTACATGGGAAGCAATCGCTTGGAGAGCATACGAACAGCACGGGCAAAATGTCAGAAAAGTTTGTCAACAAACATTAGAAAAAATAGACGAAATTGAGACAACTTTTCTCTCTCGTGACCCTCGCAAGGGCAGGGCATTGGTAGCACCACGTGGTCCATGCCCAGTACTTTTTGGAATCCGTAGTCGTGTCCAAGAAGATGCCCAAAAATCTGGTGAACTCCTTCAGAACGCTGAACATACTGAACCCTGTGTTGGTATGCGAGTTTTTTCAACGAATCAAGCAACTGATGACCACCTTAGCAAATCAATGACTGCTAAAGTAAAGAGTGTCCAGAAATACGCCAGAGGGAGTTGTCGAATTATCACTGATAAGGGAGATTGGATGGCGTTCGCAGAATCGGGTTCAGTAAAACGTCTTGCACAGTGGTTACAAGCTGGAGATATCATCGAAGGTTACGGCTTGTCCCCAGATGTTGGCGTTGTACATCTTGAAAAACTAAGGGTCGTATCTGCAACACCGGACCGATTTCGGCCAATGTGCTCCAAATGCAATGTGCGAATGAAATCAATGGGTACTGGCCAAGGTTCTCGATGCCCTCAATGCAAACTTCGTACAGATGAGGCATGGGATGAAATTCCACGCAAACCACCGTTTTCATCTTGGGTTCAACCCCCACACGACTCGAGAAGACATTTGGCTCGACCACTCGAATGGGACAATCAACCCTAACGCCAACTTGTTTGGGAAATCAATAAGTCTAGGTGCTGATTGTCTTAACCATGGCTAACGAAGAATTAACCAAGACCATTGCATATATCGTGCTCGTTGTCGTTTTTGTAGGCATGGCTTGGATGATTTACAAACGTGCCATAGAGAACAGAAAAAATATGCTTGAAGCCAATGCTCCGAAAGTTGCTGGCGAAGATGTGCTTGACGGGGGAGCAAAGAACCCGAGCCAATTTGACGAGCCCGATGAAGATGCACTGGAAGAAATGGCTGATTTGTTGGGTGAAAATGACGAAGATTAAGTGAAAAAACCCGCTTCTTTCAATGTCAAATTTTCTGAGATTTCACCACGCGATAAACTTCTGAACGGTCCGTCCTTGGGTCGCTCCAATCTCCAAATTTCAAATCCTGTAGCCAACATAGTGTCTTGAGCACGAGCAATAATGGCTGTTGATGAGTTACCGCTGGCATCAATACTGCCCTTACTGATGAGAAGAACACAAATCTCTTTGCCAATTTCATCTACGAGTTTTTTGACTCCAGCAAGACGTTCTGCACCAATTCTACCGCTTCGCTCACACCAATCATCAAGAACTATGAGTTCAACACTCGGAAGTGAATTCGAGGTTTGAATTAAAATGTCAATCACCTGCTCAAAGTCCCCACCGATATTCATTGCATGGTACCTCGAAGATTTCGCTAATGAAAGATGGGAAAAAATCTGTGCAAAGCGTACACTGTCTGGCATGAACGGCGAGGCCCAAAGGACCCGACCCCCGCGTTCAATAACATCGGTTGCCATGTGAAGTCCGAGTGTAGTACCGCCAATACTACCTTCAACTGCAAGGTGAATTTTTTCTCCAGATATGTCGAACTCAACCCTTCCCATGAAATTCCGATAACACAAGCCTCTCATTGTTATTGCCCTTTGATGATATCTTTCAGCAACCTTCATGCCCTACCTGCTCTAGGACTGACCATGAGTGATGAACTTGAGGTACGAGCAGGTGAACGAATCCCACGTAGACCTTTACCAAATTATCAAGAGGCAGATTCATTCCTTCACGCAATCCAACGAGATGGCATTTTTGGAACAATGTTGGGAGATTCCAACCAATACGGTCCGCTATCAATGCTGTTTTTACTCATGGGTGTTGCAACAATCACGGGGATAATGATCAAGATTGTCTCTGTGATGATCTAGTTCTTCGCTGAATCTCAAAAACCCTTGAAACAGGTTTTCAAGTTCGTGTGTTGACGGCAAACATCAAACCCTGCTTAATCACCACAGAGGCATGGATGAACAATCGGTGAATGTTGAAAGCCGAACTTCATCGCAAGATAAGCGCTGGACTATTATGGCGGCATTACTAGGAACAAACACTGCATTTATGCTTTTTCAAGGTATTGAGCAAGAAGAAAATCCTCGATTCATTCGAGAGGTGGCATTAGCAATAATCGCAGCATCTCTTCCCTTCCAAGGCATCTATTTTCTCATCTATACATTCTTGCTTGAGCATGAAGGAAAACTAAGCCAAGAACGAATGGACAAGCTTCATTTCGCATCAGCAATTTGTCAAATCGTGGCTTACTTCTCGTTGCTCGGTGTGGCCATGATGTGGTACAATCTCTCACTGTATGTTGGTGTGGCATTTTTACTCTCAACTGCACTCGGAATCGTTCTCATACGTTCTGTTATGAGCCCAGTCGTTTCAATCGACTCGTAAAGTTCTCAGCATCGAATTCATAGGCAATGTTGATGAAGCGTGGCTTTTGAAGAGGACACATGGCCTTTTGCCCCCTTGATTATCGTTACGGCTGCCAAGATTTCAAACGTATCTGGTCAGAAGTGGGCCGTCATGAGCGCCAGTTGGAAGTCGAACGAGCACTTATTTGGGCGCACATGCAACTTGGTAGAGTCTCTGAAGAGGATTACAATGCTGTTGCAGCAATTGCAAATCCAGAATCTGTTACCAAAGAGAGAGTCTCGGAAATCGAAGCTGAAACTCGACACGACATCATGGCGTTGACCAAAGCAATGGCCGAGGCTGCAGGTGAGGCAGGGTGGTGTATTCATCTGGGAGCCACTTCAAACGATATAGTCGACACTGCTGTTGCCTTACAACTTCGCGACAGTATTGTCCTGCTGCGTGAACAGTTGTGCCTCCTAATAGGGGTCTGCGCAGATGTTGCAGAACGTGAACGCGATACAGTCATGCTTGGCAGAACTCATGGTCAAGCTGCGGTGCCAATCACTTTCGGATTAAAGGCAGCAGTTTGGCTTGATGAATTGCGACGTCAACTGATTCGTCTGGAT
>MDSV01068452.1_pt1 | contig 10784 bp, 10 predicted proteins | sample 810851 | NCBI WGS metagenome assembly MDSV01 (sample SAMN05326640, study PRJNA326480) | marine metagenome | isolation source: seawater | place: Atlantic Ocean: North East | collected 2012 | reverse complement strand
TATTTTATGTTGGAGCCATATTTTGGACACTGGGATATGACACAATTTATGGGTATCAAGACATTAAAGATGATGAAATCATAGGATTAAAATCAACCTCAATAAAATTTAAAGATAAAGCAAAACAATTCTTATTTACATGTTATTCTTTATTAATAATCCTATTTATAATTGGAGGGTATTATATGAAATTTGATAATACATATTTTTTTTTAACTATAATTCCTTTTACGCATTTATTTTTTTATCAAATGAAAATTTTTAAATTTAAAGACCCTGCTAGTTGTCTAAAAGCATTTAAGAGTAATAATATTTTTGGACTAATAATTTTTCTTAATATTTTAATTGTTAAAAATTTATAATGAATAAGGCTGAGATTTATAAAAGACTTTATAAAGATTATTCAAAAAAATATTTAGATAAAATAATTTTATCAGCTGTTTTTTCAATTCTAGTTGCTGGTAGTACTTCAGCAATAGCTTGGCTCTTAGATCCTGCAATAAAAAAGCTTTTTATTGAAAAAGATGAAACTCTAATAATATTTATACCTTTAATGATTGTAGTTGCTTTCACAACGAAAGGACTATCGTTATACCTTGCGAAAGCAACAATGATTAGTGTGGGAGAAGAAATAAAAAAAATGCTTCAATTTGATATGATAAGTTCATTAATAAAAACTGATACACAAATAATTGATAAAAAGCATTCAGGAAAATTTATTTCTAATCTTACCTATGATGTGTCTCATATAACAAATTTACTAAGTAACGCTATACTTACATTGTTTAAAGATTCATTAACATTAATCGGGTTACTGACAGTTATGTTTCTTCAAAATTGGAAACTAGCACTTATATCAATAGTAATGATACCCTTAGCAAGTATTTCTGCAAAAACTCTTGGGAAAAGGATAGGTAAAGTTACTACACAAGCTCAAGAGAAATCAGGTTTTTTAACCACATACCTTGTTGAACTATTTAAAAATCATAAATTGATAAAAATATTTCAAAAAGAAAAGTATGAAAAAAATAGAGCAGATAAGTATCTTGTAGATTTAAAAGATAAAAGTAAAAAAATCCAAACTGTTTTTGTGAGAATGTCACCTATAATGGAGACATTTACTGGCATAATGATAGCAATTTTAATTTTTTATTCTGGTAAATTAATGGCTAGAGGTGAAGTTGATATAAATAATTTTTTTTCTTTTTTAGCTGCTATGATGTTGGCCTACCAACCTGTAAGATCATTATCAACTTTAAATATGGTTTTGAACCAAGGTCTATCGGCAGCTACAAGAATTTTACCAATTATTGATCAAAAAAATAATATCACTGATAATATTTCTGCAAAAGATCTAGAGCTTAAAAATTCAGATATTAAATTTAAAGATGTAAGTTTTTCATATGACGCTAATGAAGGAAAAATACTTAATTCTATTAACCTTGAGTTTTTGGGTGGAAAAATGACATCTTTAGTGGGTCATAGTGGGTCAGGTAAATCAACAATATTAAATCTAATACCTAGGTTTTATGATGTACAGTCAGGAGATATTTCTATTGATAATCAATCAATTTATCAGAGTACAATAAAATCAATTCGAAGTGAAATTTCAATGGTTAGTCAGGAAACCACTTTGTTTGATGATACCATCAAAAATAATATTAAATATGCAAAAGATAATGCTAATGACAAGGAAGTATTTGAGGTTGCAAAATTATCTTTTTGTGATGAATTTATAAATAACCTTCCAAATAAATATGAAACTTTAATTGGAGAAAATGGTGTCAGATTATCAGGTGGTGAAAAACAGCGATTATCAATTGCTAGAGCAATGATGAAAAAAAGCTCTATTATTTTACTTGATGAAGCCACCTCATCATTGGACTCAGAGACTGAATCCAAAATTCAGGAAGCGTTAAAAATTTTAACTAAGAATAAAACAACAATTGTAATAGCTCACAGATTATCAACGATTTTGAATTCAAATAATATCTATGTAATAGACTCAGGAAAAGTAGTTGATAATGGAAAACATGAAGATCTAATGATTAAATCAGAATTGTATAAAAATTTTTATGAAAAACAAATTCAAAAATAAATATGTTTGTTTTATATCAAATAATTTTATCCCTACTAATTTTTATTTCTCCAATCATAATACTTTTTAGAATAATTAAAAATAAGGAGCATAAAAAAAGATTTATAGAAAAATTCAGCCTATCTTCAAAAAAAAGAATTAGTGGTAAATTAATATGGTTTCATGGTGCTAGTGTTGGAGAAATATTAAGCATTATTCCAATAATTAAAAATTATGAAAAAAATGAGTCTATAGATCAAATTTTAGTTACATCTACTACTTTAAGTTCTTCAAAAGTAATTAAAAAATTTAGATTCAAAAAAACTGTACATCAATTTTACCCATTTGATCATTTTTTTTTAACAAATAAATTTCTTAATTATTGGAAGCCAAGTTTAGCTATATTTATTGATTCTGAAATTTGGCCTTGTATGTTTCAAAAATTAGAAAAAAAAAAAATTCCTTTAGTTTTATTAAATGCAAGAATAACAAGAAAAACATTTAATAAATGGAGCAAATTTAAAAACTTTTCTGAAAAAATTTTTGGTAAAATTTCAATAGCTTATCCTCAAAACTTAGAAACTAAATTTTTTTTAAAAAAACTAAGAGTAAATAAAATAAAATATATTGGAAATTTAAAATTTGCAGAAAACAATGAAGAAACACAAAATAAAATTAATAAAAATTTGAAATCACAATTAAAAAATAAAAAAATTTGGATTGCATCAAGTACACACGCTGATGAAGAAGTTTTTTGTGCTAAAACTCATATAGAACTTAAAAAAAGAATTAAAAATTTAGTAACTATAATTATTCCAAGACATATACATAGAGTTAAAGAGATAATTCCTAAGATTAAAAAACTAAATTTAAATGTAACTTCACATAGTTTAAAAAATAAAAGTTTAAAAGATTCTGATATTTATATTGTAGACACATTTGGTGAAACAAGAAAATTCCACAAAATTGGAGCTTCAGTTTTTTTAGGTGGTTCAATTATCAATAGAGGAGGACAAAATCCATTAGAAGCTGCTCGTTACGGTGCTAGGATATTGCATGGACCTAATACTGATAACTTTAGAGATGTATACAAACTTTTAAAGTCATTTGGAGTTTCAAAAAAAATTACAACACCTAAAGATTTGGCATTTTCAATAACCTTTAAAAAAAATAAAAATATAGGTATCAAAATCAAGAATATTGGAGCAATAATTTTAAAAAAAACTATAAAAGAATTAGATAATCTAGTTAATGATGAACTTAAAAAAACCTAAATTTTGGGACTATAAACAGCCAAATTTATTTGCTTACTTATTATTTCCATTATCACTTTTATTGAGAATCTTAAGCTTATTAAGAATTTCATCAAAAAGTGAAAAACCAAAAATTAAAACTATTTGTGTTGGAAATATTTATATTGGCGGTACAGGCAAGACTTCTTTAAGTATTAAAATTAACGAACTACTAAAAAAAAATAATATTAAATCGTGCTTTATTAAAAAATTTTATAAAAACCAAACTGATGAACAAAAACTTTTAAAAAATAAAGGTCATCTATTTATTGCTCAAAAAAGAATAGATGCGATTAATCAAGCTGTAAAAGAAGGCTTTACATATGCAATTCTAGATGATGGTCTACAAGATTATTCCATAGATTATGATTTAAAACTTATATGCTTCAATAATATTAATTGGATTGGAAATGGGCTAACAATACCTTCTGGACCATTAAGAGAGGATATAAATAACTTAAAAAAATTTGAACATGTATTTTTAAATGGAAACTTAGAAAACTTGGAAAATCTAAAAAAACAAATATTTAAGATTAATTCAAAAATTAATATTCATATTGGAAAGTATAAACCAACAAATATTAACGAATTTGATAAACATGATAATTACTTAGTTTTTTCTGGAATAGGCAATCATCAAACATTTATATCAATGATAAAAAGTTCTGGGTTAAATGTTTGTAAAGACATAGAATTTCCTGACCACTATAACTATACCTTAAATGATATTGATCAAATTTTGAATCAAGCAAATGATTTAAATTATAAAATTATTACGACAGAAAAAGACTACTCAAGATTAGAAGGTAAAAAGATAAATGAAATTAAATTTATAAAATCTGAATTACAAATAATGGATGAAGAAAAATTAATTAATAGTATACTTTAAAAAAAATGAAGTATATAAAATATTTTTTTCAATTTATATTTGTAGTTATTTTTTTCTCTTTATTTAAGATATTTGGATTTAGATTATCCTCAAATATTGGAGGTAAATTATTCGAAATAATTGGACCCCTATTTAGATCTGAAAAATTAATTCATTCAAATATAAAAAAAGCTATTCCTAAAATTAATTTAAATAATTTAAATAAAATAACAAAATTAATGTGGAACAATTATGGAAGAGTTTTTGCAGAATATATTTTTATCAAAGATTTTAGGACAGATAAACTTTCTTCAAAAATTAAAATAGAGGGTCAAGAAATTCTTAATGAAATTAAAAGATCTAACAAACCTGTTGTTTTTATTTCAGGTCATTTTGCAAATTTTGAACTAATGGCCATGCATATAGAAAAATCTGGAATAAATCTCTCAGCAATATATCGACCTTTAAATAATATATTTTTAAACAAAATTATGGAAAGAATCAGAAAAAAATATATTTGTAAAAATCAAATTAAAAAAGGTATTGGTGGAATGAAAAAACTAATTAAATTACAAAAAAATAAATATTCAACAGCATTAATGATTGATCAGAGAGTTTCTGAAGGCATTAGATCTGATTTTTTTAATCAAGAGGCTTTAACAACCACAATACCTGCTCAGCTAGTTAAAAAATTTGATATGTCTGTTGTACCTATTTACATTGAAAGATACAGTAGTATAAATTTTAAAATTACTATTAACAAACCATTAAATTTCCCAAATGAAGCTTCAATAAAAGATATTACAAATGAATTAAATCATATCATTGAAAAAATGGTAATTCATAAACCAGAAGATTGGATTTGGTCACATAATCGTTGGAAGTAAATTTTATTTTTTATTTATTTCTTCTCTTTTTTTAAAAGCTTCTTTGTAAGAGAAATATGGTTCTTGTAATTCTACATTCCAGTATGTCAAATTTTCAATGCTTATTTGTTTTCCTGATACTGCGCACTCAACATAGTCACCAGATTTAATAATCTGAAAATTATTGGGTAAATATTTTATTAATGCTAATTTTTTTATCATTTATGGTTTATATATTTCTATATGAAAGTTGGAATAATAGGAAGCGGTGGAAGAGAGCATGCTATTTGTAAAAGTCTAATAAATTCTAATAAAATTAACAAAATTTTTTGTTTTCCAGGAAATGCTGGTACTGCTGACATAGCTGAGAATATAGAACTTAATTTAAATAATTTTGAAAATATTAAAAATTTTGTTTTGGAAAAAAAAATTGATTTTATAATAGTTGGTCCAGAAAAGCCTTTAGTCGATGGATTAGTAGATTATCTAGAAGAATTTAATATTGATGTATTTGGTCCAAATAAAATAGCTTCACAACTTGAAGGGTCTAAAATATTTACAAAACAGCTTTGTCAAAAATTTAATATCCCAACTGCTAAATTTGGAATTTTTAAAAATAAAAATGATGCAAAAATATTTTTAAAAAGATCTAACTATCCAACAGTAATTAAAGCTGATAACTTGGCATCAGGTAAAGGTGTTTATATATGCAATAATGAAAGTGAGGCCTATATAGCAATTGATGAAATCTTTAATGGTAAATTTGGTAAAGCTAAAAACTTACTAATTGAAGAATTTTTAAAAGGTGAGGAAATGAGTTTTTTCACTATTAATGATGGTAATATTTTTAAAAAGTTTGGTACGGCTCAAGATCATAAAAGAGTTTTAGAGGGCGATCAGGGAAAAAATACTGGGGGTATGGGTGCGTATTCTCCCTCACGACTAATAGATGATGTATTAGAAAAAAAGATTATAAATAGAATTATAAAGCCAACTCTTAAGGGCTTATCTGAACTAGGAAGTCAATATAAAGGCTTTTTATACGCTGGTTTAATGATAGTAAATAATGAGCCTTTTTTAATAGAGTATAATGTGCGAATGGGAGACCCAGAATGTCAAACAATACTTCCAAAACTTAAAACTGATTTAGCTGAAATTTTTTTAGCTTGCTTTAATAAAAAACTTAATGAAATTGATATTGAATGGTTAAATAAAAAAAGTTTGTGTGTAGTAATGTGCTCAAAAGGATATCCTGATACATTTAAAAAAAATATAGAAATAGAGAATCTTAATAAAATCAAACTTAATGCTAATGAATTTTTATTTCATGCCGGTACATTAAAAAAGGATAAAAAAGTATATGCTGTTGGTGGGAGAGTTTTAAATTTTGTTTCTCTTTCAGATGATTTTAGTGATGCAAAAAAAAATATTGTAAAAAATCTAGATGAATTAAATTGGTCAGGTGGTTTTTATAGAAAAGATATTGGTTATAAAGTTATAGAATAATGCGAATAATATCTGGATCTTTTAAAGGAAAAAAAATTCTTGAACCTAAAGATATTAATACACGTCCTTTAAAAGATTTAACTAAAGAGTCAATTTTTAATATTATTAATCATTCAAATAAAATTAAAATTGATTTAGAAAATTCTAATATTCTTGATCTATTTTCTGGAGTAGGATCCTTTGGAATTGAATGCTTGTCGAGAGGAGTAAAAAATGTTGTTTTTATTGAAAATTATAAAGGAGTTTTACCCATATTAAAAATAAATTTAAATAACTTAAAGTCTGAAAAGAATTATGAAATTATAGAAAAAGATATCTATAATAATGATATATTTTTAGAGCTTAATAAGAAATTCGATATTATATTTTTAGATCCTCCATATAAAAACAAGAAATTAGAAAATATATTAGTCAATATTAAAAATAAAAAAATTCTAAAAACTGATGGAATTATTATTCTCCATAGACACAGAAAAGAACAGGATATTTTTCCACAAAATTATGAAATTATCGAAGATAAAAAATATGGAATATCTAAAATTATATTTTTACGTAATTTAAATTAATAAATTCTTTGTTTCCTTCTTTATGAGTTCAACAGCAGGTTGATCATAGGGATTTATATGTAATACCTTTCCTAGTAAAATTATTTCTAAAATAAAGAAGCAAAATAGTTCACCTAACGTTTTTTCATCTCTTTTGTGAATCTCAAAACTTCTAAATGGAATATTTTTCTTATTAAATATATTTTCAGTAGCTTTTTTTTGCGCAAAAACAATTTCTCTAAGTTCTTTATTCTTTAGAAATTTTTGTGAAGGTAAAATAATATTATTTTTAATTTTTTGAATTTTTTTATCTCTTACGTGAAAAAACGTAAAAAAATTATTTTTAACTCCATCTAAATAAAGTTGCATTACGCTATGATTATCTTTTGGCATAGAAGAAACAATTGGAAGTAATCCTTTATTTTTTTTTCCAAGACTTTCGGCTACTAGTTGCTGATACCAGTAAAAAAGATTTTGTGAACTTTCATCATAATTAAGAATAATAGAATTAAATTTTTTATTTTTTAAAAAAAAAAGTGTTGAGCTGACACTTTGGACAATAGATTGTAAAAATCTTTTATTTTCAACTAATTTGTTAAATTGCCTAAAATGACTAGATTTCAAACCCATTAATTCTGCAGGTAGCATTCCAACTTCTGATAATACAGAATATCTGCCACCAATATAATTATTGTGATGAATGATATCTGCTTTTAATTTTTGAGCCATAAGATGCAGGTAGTTTTTTTTATTTTCTGTAATAAAAATGTTGTGGTCATTTTTTTTTATAAAGATATTAGAATTAACAATTGTTTCAATTGTATTGCCTGATTTAGATATGATTATATTTAAATTTTTTTTATCATTATCTATTTTTTTATTTTGAAGATTATCAAAAAAAATTATTTTTTTTTTTATTTTATGTTTTAAAAAACCACCTATGGCCTGAATTCCTAAACTAGATCCCCCCATCCCAAAAATTACCAAATTACTAAATTTTTTATATTTTACTAATTTTTTTTTATTAAAACTATCTTTGTATTTTTTACTCAACGATAAAAGAATATAATTTTTTTCTTTAAGAAGAAGATTTAATTTTTTTTTAATTTTTATTTTTTTTTTATTTATCTTAAAATTTTTTAAACTTATATTTGAGGTAATCACTAGTTGTTTTTTATTTTTTTTAGTATGAAGTCTTCTGTTTTATTACTTGTAGTTCCAGTTTGGCTGGTAGATGTTTTTTTTGTTTTATTTTTTATTAATAAATCTTGAATATTTTTATTATCATCTTCTTTTTGTACTGGTACTGGTAGTTTCTCATAATTAGGCGGCATTATAAGTGGTTTTTTTTTTTCAACTAAAAATTCATCAGTACTATTTTTTCTTTGAGATTTAAAACCATCTTTAATTGTTCCACAACTCGTTAATAGAAATAAGATTATACATGCCGATAGTATAATATTAGTTTTTGTCATAATTATTTTGTTTTTTAACAAAAAATTCAGATAAAATCATAAAAAATACACCTATAGTAATAAATATATCAGCAACATTAAATATAAACCAATGAAAATCTCCAATATGAAAATCTATAAAATCAGGAACTGCTTTAAAAAAAATACGATCATACAAATTTCCTATAGCTCCTCCAAAAACCATTAATAATGCATATTTTTTAAAACTATTATTTTTTAAAATCATTATAAAGACAAAAAAAATTACAACTACAATAATTATCGTTAAAAAGTTATATAAATTATTTTGATCAAAAGAAAAAAGACCAAATGCAATTCCTTCATTCCAAATAAGACTAATGTTTAAAAATTTAGATGAAAATAATTCAGAAACTAAAGCATTCTCACTAAGATTTATGACATATATTTTAGAAATTCTATCTAATCCAAATATCAAAATCACAAATGATAGGCTTATATAAAAATTCTTAGGTAAATTTTTAAAAATCATTCTAAACTTATTGGGCAAGCTTCTCTTGAACAAGCTTTTTCAGTAATTTTCCAACAGATTGAACACTTTGATCCTACAGCCTTCGTTGTTTGTATGCTTATTTCAGAATTATCATTGTACAAAACTTCAGCACTTGAAGTAATACATAACTCAGAAAAATCTATATTTTGAGTAAATCCAGATAGTTTTTTATCTAAATTAATTTGAAGTTTTGCTTCTAAGCTTGACCCAATTTCTTTACTTGCTCTCTTTTCTTCAATACTAATATTGCAAGTATTTCTTATCTTAATAAGTTCTTTCCATTTTTGACTAAGTTGTTCATTTTTAAAATTATCTGGAAATTCTAAAAATTGTTCTAAATGTATACTTTGATTATCTCTAGTTACTAATTTAAAAATTTCTTCTGTTGTGAAGGAAAGAATTGGAGCAAACCACTTTAATAATGAATTTAAAATTATGTTTAAAAGTAAAATTGTTGACTTTCTTTTTTTAGAGTCTTTTGGATCACAATATAAATTATCTTTTCTTATATCAAAATAGAAAGCAGATAAATCTACAGTACAAAAATTAAGCAACTCTTTATATAGATTGTGAAAATCATAATTTTTAAAATAATTTTTAAAATTAGTATTTAAAGAATATATTTTATGCAACATATATTGTTCTAGTTCGGGTAATTCATTTATATCTATATTTTCTAGATTAATTTTTTCAAAATTGTCATTAAGATTTCCAAGCAAATATCTAAAAGTATTCCTGATTTTTCGATATGACTCAGCATGCTGGTCTAGAATAGAATGATCAATTCTCAAATCTTCAGCATAATTTGAAGATGCCACCCATATTCTCAATATATCAGCACCATATTTTTTTAAAATATCTTCTGGAGCTATAACGTTGCCTAAGGATTTAGACATCTTTAACCCTTTACCATCAACAACAAATCCATGAGATAAAATTGAGTCAAATGGAGCTCTTCCTCTGGTACCACAAGACTCTAATAATGATGAATGAAACCATCCTCTATGCTGATCAGATCCCTCTAGATACATTGATGCTGGCCATTTTAAATCTTTTCTTTTTTCTAAAACAAATGAATGAGTTGAACCACTATCAAACCAAACTTCAACAATATCACTCAATTTATCGAATTCTTCAGCTTTATATCTTTTTCCTAAAAATCTTTGTGGATTATCAGAGAACCAGCAATCTGATCCCTCTTTTTCATAAATGTTAGCAATATTCTCATTCACTTCATCATCTACTAGTATTTCTTTAGTTTTTTTATTTACAAAAATTGGTAGAGGAACTCCCCAAACTCTTTGTCTTGAAACACACCAGTCAGGTCTAGTTTCTATCATGGACTTTAATCTTTCTTTTCCTTTGCTTGGATAAAATGCTGTGTCGTCAATAGCTTTTAAAGCTTTATCTCTTAATTTATGACTGTCCATTGATATAAACCATTGGGGTGTTGCTCTATGAACTAATGGGGCTTTTGATCGCCAAGAGTGTGGATAAGAATGAACTAATTCACTATTTGATAATAGTTTTTTTTGTTCTTTAAGTTTTTCAATAACAATTGGATTAGCTTTAAAAATATGAGTTCCTTCAAACAATTGAACATTATTCGTATATTTTCCATCTCCATCTACAGTTTCAATCGCT
>MDSV01209378.1_pt1 | contig 10785 bp, 12 predicted proteins | sample 810851 | NCBI WGS metagenome assembly MDSV01 (sample SAMN05326640, study PRJNA326480) | marine metagenome | isolation source: seawater | place: Atlantic Ocean: North East | collected 2012 | reverse complement strand
TTTATTAGAAATTGTTATGCAGCAATGCGATGATAATCAAACAAGAGCTAGTGAAATGCTTGGAATCAATAGAGGCACTCTACGTACAAAACTTAAAGCACATAAATTACTTTAGGAAATAAATGGGTCAAACTGCCAACCCTAAAATTAAAAGAGCACTAGTCAGCGTTTCCAATAAAAAAGGAATAGTAGAATTATGCTCTACACTTGTTGGGGAACATCAGGTTGAAATTATTTCTACAGGAGGAACTCTAAAGGCTCTTCTTGATGCCGGTGTAAAGGCAATTGATATCAGTGATTTTACTAACTTCCCGGAAATGATGGACGGAAGAGTTAAAACTCTTCACCCTAAAGTCCATGGCGGTATCTTGGCAAGAAGAGATGTAGACCAAGAAGTTATGAAAGACAATGAGATAAAAGAAATAGATCTCGTTGTTGTAAATCTATATCCATTCGCAGAAACTATTTCTAAACCTGAAACTACTCTAGAAGTAGCTATTGAAAATATTGATATTGGCGGTCCTAGTATGCTCAGATCAGCTGCAAAGAATAATAAACATGTTGGGGTGGTTGTTGATCCCAATGACTACTCGGTAATACTTGAAGAGATGAAACTAAACAAAGGTTCTATTTCTCATGAGCTAAGAAGCTCTCTAGCTGCCAAAGCTTTCAGTCACACAGCTAATTACGATACTGTTATTTCTGGTTATTTATCTTCCCTTACTGAAGAAGTATTTCCTAATCGAATGTTTGCTAAATTTAGAAAAAAAGAAGTAATGAGATATGGAGAAAACCCTCATCAAAAGGCAGCTTTTTATATCGACGACACTAAACAAGGTAATGGAGTTGGAAATGCATCCCAACTTCAAGGTAAGCAACTTTCTTATAACAATATATCCGATACAGACGCAGCATACGACTGTGTGCAAGCTTTTGAAGAACCTGCTTGCGTAATAGTAAAACACGCAAATCCTTGTGGTGTAGCTACGGATAAGAATATTGTTGAGGCTTATGAAAAAGCTTTTGCATCTGATCCTACTTCTGCCTTTGGTGGTGTTATTGCTCTAAATAGGGAACTTGATGAAGAAATTGCTGAAAGGATTATCAGCAATCAATTTGTAGAAGTGATAATTTCTCCTGGAGTCACAGATGCAGCTCTGCATATAACTAAAGTTAAAGAAAATATTAGAGTATTAAATACTGGAGAACTAGACTCTCAAGAAAAAGGATACAAATTTCTAAGTGTCACAGATGGAATGTTGGTTCAAGAAACAGATAATCAAATTGTTACCAAGGATGATCTTAAGATTGTTTCAAAAAGACAACCTTCGGAAATTGAAATCCTGAATTGTTTATTTGCTTGGAAAGTTTGTAAATTCGTTAAATCAAATGCAATTGTGTACACAAGAGAAAATCAAACGATAGGAATTGGCGCAGGGCAAATGAGTAGAATTGATAGTGCTAAGATAGCGGCCTCTAAAGCCTTAGAAAGAGGATTTAAAACTCAAGGATGCGCCATGGCATCAGATGCATTTTTTCCTTTTAGAGATGGCATTGATGCTGCTGCAGAGATTGGTATAACTTCTGTAATCCAGCCTGGAGGTTCTATGAGAGATGATGAAGTTATTCAAGCTGCGGATGAAGCTAATATAGCTATGATATTGACTGGTATAAGACACTTCAGACATTAAATTAAACTATGAAAGTTCTTGTTATAGGAAGTGGTGGAAGAGAGCATGCCCTAGCTTGGAAAATATCTAAAAGCGATATTGTTTCTAAAGTTTTTGTTGCTCCGGGAAATGGGGGTACAGAGATTGAAGAATTAATTCAAAACATAGATATAGATGTAAATGATATAAAAACATTATCTGCTTTCGCTAAAAAAGAAGGCATTGACTTGACGATAGTGGGACCCGAAGACCCTTTAGTGAACGGGATAACGGATCAATTTCAAAAGGAAAGTCTTTTATGCTTTGGGCCTTCAAAAGATGCTGCTAGATTAGAAGGTTCTAAAGAATTTATGAAAGACTTTCTGGTAAGACAAAATATACCTACAGCCAGTTATAAAACTTTCACTAATTCAGAGAAAGCTATAAGTTACATCAAAGGAAAAGGCTTCCCTATAGTTATAAAAGCTGACGGACTAGCTGCTGGAAAAGGCGTAACAGTAGCTTTTAATATTGATCAAGCAATAGAAGCCGTCTATCAATCGTTAGAGTCTAAAGCCTTTGGTAAAGCCGGATCTAAAATTGTAGTTGAAGAATATCTGGAAGGTGAAGAAGCTAGTTTTATAGTCTTAACGGATGGCAATACTGTAATTCCTTTCGCCTCTTCCCAAGATCATAAAGCTAGAGATGAAGGAGATTTAGGACCAAACACGGGGGGCATGGGAGCTTATTCCCCTGCTCCAGTAGTATCAAAGTCTGTGCATAACAAAATTCTTAAAGAAGTGATATACCCAACCGTTGAAGGTCTTAAATCAGAAGGTTCCAATTATTGTGGATTTTTATATGCTGGAGTTATGATTGATGCCGATGAGAATATAAAAGTATTAGAATTTAATTGCCGGTTTGGTGATCCTGAAACTCAACCTATCATGATGCGTCTAAGATCAGACTTAGCTGAATTATGTTTAAAGGCTTGCAAACAAGAACTATCAGATGAGGAATTAGATTGGGATATAAGAAAATCTTTAGGGGTGGTAATGGCATCAGGAGGGTACCCTTTTGATTATGAGAAAGGACATAATATCGAAGGAATAAATGAAGAATCTGAAGATCTTAAGGTATTTCACGCTGGTACGACTTATGAAGGGGGAAACGTCAAATCAAATGGAGGTAGAGTTCTTTGTATAACAGCTTTAGGCGAATCGGTTTCGTCGGCTCAAAAAAAAGCTTATGATGCAATCTCAAATATTACTTGGAAGGATTGTTTTTACAGAAATGATATTGGTTATCGAGCTATAGAAAGGGAAAAAAATTGAACTTAATAGATTTAGTTATAAATGAAGTAGATAAAGGATTGAAATATTCAACCCAGAATTATCAGAATGAATCTAGACCTTATCCAGCCAATAAAATTAAACAAGAGCCGTTAAATGAATTTGAAAGAAATCATTCTGCTGGACTTATGAGAGTTAACCATTCAGGAGAGGTTTGTGCCCAAGCTCTGTATAGAGGTCAAGCACTTACAGCAAAACTTGGAGATACTAGGACTAAAATGGAGCAGGCTGCTTCAGAAGAGTTAGATCATTTATCCTGGTGCAATAAAAGGTTGGAAGAGCTAGATAATAAGCCAAGTATCTTAAATCCCCTTTGGTATGGCATGTCATTTAGCATGGGAGCGGTAGCAGGGCTAATTGGAGATAATTGGAGTCTTGGTTTCGTTCATGAAACAGAAGAACAAGTAGTAAAACATTTAGATGGTCATCTAGATAAGTTATCAAAGAAAGATCTCAAAACGAAAGTTGTAATTGAACAGATGCGAATTGATGAAGAGCAGCATAGCGAAGAGGCTTTAAAGGCTGGAGCAGAAATATTACCTAATGAAATTAGAGACTTAATGTCGAAGGTTGCAAAGGTAATGACAAACTCTAGCTATCACATCTAAACATAAAGTAAGTTTTGTGAATAATGTGTTGATAATTAAGACAACATAAGTATAGTGGCGCGCGTAGCTAGTAGTTAGTTACTTAAGAAAATAGAAAAAGGAAAAATTTAATGAATTTATACGTTGGAAATATTGCTTGGAGTACATCTGAGGAAGAACTAGAATCTCATTTTGCTCAGTACGGAAGCGTAAGTGCGGTAAGAATAATTACAGAAGGACATTCAGGAAGATCTAAAGGTTTTGGATTTGTAGAAATGGAATCTAAAGAAGCTGGAGCAGCTGCAATAGAAGCTTTAGATGGAACTGACTTTGGTGGCAGAGACTTAAGGGTCAACGAAGCCAAACCTAGAGACTAATCAGTCAAACTTTATAAATAATATGAATATATACGTTGGAAACATAGCTTGGGGTGTATCGGAAGATGAGTTAGAAGCTTTATTCGCCCAATATGGTGAAGTTAATTCTGCAAGAATTATAACTGATAGAGATTCTGGAAGATCAAAAGGATTTGGATTTGTTGAAATGGCATCTTCAGATGCTGGGAATTCTGCTATAGAGGCTCTTAATGGTAATGACTTTGGTGGTAGAGACTTAAGAGTTAACCAAGCAAAAGAAAGAACTTAGTCTGTCAAATTCTCGAATTTAACTTAATTGCTTTTCATTAGGAACTACCGTTCAGAGTGTCATTGATTCTTCATCTCTTATAGGTAAGAGAAATAGAAAAAGAAATTCTTACTTGGGCATCTCCTCCCAATTTCTAAGTAGGTTCAATCATTGCATCTAGAGCTTGATCTCTAATTCTTTGCACAAGAGTATAAAGAAAGAGCTGACCTCCTATAAAAAAGAAAAATAATACAACCCCTCTTCCTTAACTCTATCTTAAGAGGAGAAGAAAAGGTTTTTTAATTCTTCACCAGGGTCAGCGGCTCTCATGAAAGATTCACCTACTAAGAAAGTTTTTGTTCCTGAAGATAATATCTTCTTTACATCTTCTTTTGTTTTAATCCCACTCTCAGAAACAATGATTTTATTTTGAAAATTTTCAGATAGCTTGATAGTGGTCTCTATATTTACATTAAAAGTCTTAAGGTCCCTGTTGTTAATTCCAATTAATGGAAAATCTAGTTTTTTAGCTCTATCCATCTCTGACGCATCGTGTACTTCTATTAATACATCAAGATTTAATTCTTGGGCAATCTCTTTAAATTCTTTTAATTGAGTATCAGATAGAACAGAAGCTATTAATAAAATGCAGTCAGCTCCATAAAATCTGCTTTGGTAGATCTGATAATCATCGACAATAAAATCTTTTCTTAATAGAGGAAGTTCAACAACTTCTCTGACAGAAGCTAAATCTTCTAGAGAGCCTTGAAAATAAGGAGCATCTGTTAAAATGCTCAAGCAAGTAGCTTGAGATTCTTGGTAGCTTTGGGCTATATCTTTAGGATTAAAATTTTCTCTTATCAGTCCTTGGCTAGGAGAAGCTTTCTTAATTTCAGCAATGACTGAAATAAGCCCTTTATCATTCCTTGTCTTTATAGCTTCAAAGAATCCTTTCGTACTATTTAAATCTGAAAGATAAGATTTTAGTTCTTGTAAAGGAATTTTCTGTTTATCTATTTCAACAGAAGATATAGTTTGGTCAATTATTTTGTCTAAATAAGAATTCATTAAAAAGATTGAGAGTATTCTGATAATTCTTGAAGCTTAACTAAACCCTTTCTTTGCTTTATTCCTTCCATAGCTTTCTCAACGCCTTTAGCTAAAGAATTCTCTACACCTGAGACATACAAGGCTGCACCTGCATTCAAAGCAACCATCGAACTAGCTGCTAAATGCTCTCCATTCAAAGCTTTCTTAGCCATAGATAAACTTTCTTGTGGGGAATTTACTTTCAATTCATCTAAGGACTGAATTTGTAAACCAAATTCTTCAGGGGAGATAACGTATTCAAAAATTTTATCTTCTCTTAATTCAACGACTTTAGTTTGAGAAGCGATGCTAATTTCATCTAAATTATCTTCAGAATGAACTACCATAACGTTTTTACTTCCAAGAGATTGATGAACTTCAGCTAAAGGTTTCATCCATTTCTTATCATAAACACCCATGACCTGATTGGGAGTAGATGCTGGATTCGTTAAAGGTCCTAATATATTAAAAATAGTTTTATGAGCTATTTCTTTTCTTGGCCCTATTACGTGCTTCATGGCGTTATGGTGACCTGGTGCAAACATAAAGCCTAAACCAACTTTCTCTATACAATCTGATACTTGCACAGGAGTAAGTTCCAGAGAGACCCCAGCTGCCTCTAATAAATCTGCGCTTCCACTTTTTCTAGTTGCAGATCTATTGCCATGTTTTGCAACTTTAGCTCCACAAGCGCAAGCAACGAATGCTGCGGTTGTTGAAACATTAAATATACCTATACCCGATCCACCTGTTCCGCATGTATCTACTAATTTATCTTTATTAACTTCGACTTTAGCCGAAAGTTGTCTCATGATCTTAGCAGCACCTAAAACTTCTTCTACAGTTTCTCCTTTCATATCTAACGCTATCAAAAATGCTCCAATCTGAGCATCCGTGGCCTTACCTTCCAATAAATCCAACATAACATCGGCCATTTCGCTTTCCTTAAGGCTCGATCCTGATGTTATCTTTGAAATAGCTAAGGTTATATTCATTTGCCCTCCAAAAAATTCTTTAATAGAGTTTTCCCATTTTCCGTAGCAATAGACTCTGGGTGAAATTGTAAACCTATAACAGGCAAATCATTGTGTTGTATAGCCATTAAAGTTCCATCATCTGATCTTGCACTCACTTCAAACTCTTTGCTTAAAGTATCCTCATCAATGACTAATGAGTGATATCTTGTTGCAACAAAATCATCGCTTATTGAGGCAAAAATACCAGACTGGTTGTGACTAATCTTTGATAATTTTCCATGCATTATATTCTTTGCTTGAATTATATCTGCCCCATATGCAGCACCAATAGACTGATGGCCTAAACAAACTCCTAAAATTGGGATTTTCCCAGCAAAATGAGAGATTGCACTTACGGAAATACCAGCTTCTTTGGGGGTACAAGGTCCAGGTGAAATAACTAGGAAGTCAGGAGATTTTTTTTCAATCTCTTTGAGGCTTATCTGATCATTCCTAAAAACTTCTACTTCTTGTCCTAATTCAAAAAAATACTGCACTAGGTTGTAAGTGAAAGAATCATAATTATCTATCATTAATAACATATCAACCTTCTAGCTTTTCTTGAACCATTGAAGCTGCCTTGAAGATAGCCCTTCCTTTATTTAAAGACTCTTTCCACTCTAGGTCTGGTTGAGAATCAGCAACCCATCCTCCTCCAGCTTGGATATATAAAATTTCGTCTTTTATGACTGCTGTTCTTATAGCTATAGCCATATCCATATTGCCTTGCCAAGAAAGATAACCTACAGCTCCTCCGTAAATCCCTCTTTTCACTGGTTCAAATTCATCGATGATTTCCATGGCCCTAACTTTAGGAGCTCCAGATACCGTACCACAGGGAAAAGTTGCTCTAAAAAGGTCTATAGCGCTTAAACCTTCTTCTAGTTCAGCTTCCACATTAGAAACCATGTGCATAACATGGCTGTACTTTTCGATACTAAATTTTTCTGTAACCTTGACTGTTCCTGGCTTAGCTACTCTTCCAACATCATTTCTTCCTAGGTCTATTAACATTAAATGTTCAGCAATTTCTTTTGGATCATTAACCATATCTTCTTCCATTACCATATCATCAGCTTCATCTTTTCCTCTTCTACGGGTTCCAGCAATAGGTCTAACTGTAATTTTTCCGTCTTCAAGTCTTGCAAGAATCTCTGGAGAAGACCCCACGATATGGAATTCTTTCAAATTTAAGTAATACATATAAGGTGATGGATTCAATTGTCTTATAGACCTATATAAGGCAACTGGGTCAGCATTAAATGGAATAGACATCCTTTGGGAGCAAACTACCTGCATTATGTCACCACTTTCTATATATTTTTTAGCTCTATTTACAGATTTTTTAAACTTCTCCTCTCCAAAACCAGAAATAAAATCAGTTTCCTCAATACTCTTAATAGGCTTATTAAAGTCTTCAAAAGGTAAATTTTGTTTTAATTTATCTTCTAGTTCATCTAAGCGGATATTAGCTTTCTCTTCATCTTCTTCTGATTCAACTAAGACAATTAAATGTAGTTTATTCTTAAGATTATCAAAAACTGCCACTTCATCAGATATCATAAACAAAGCATCTGGTGTACCTATTAGATCAGGTGGTTCAGAATCGACTAACCTAGTTTCAATATACCTAACACAATCATATCCAAAATAACCTACTAAACCGCCATTAAATATGGGTAAGTTTTTATTCTGCTTCAACTCAAAGCTCTTTTGAAGTTTATCTATATAATCCAAAGGATCTTCACAGTGAAAACTTTTGGCGATTTTTCCATCAACCTGGATTTCTATTTGATTTTTTTTAAGAAAAATAACTTCTGAGGCCTCTAAACCTATCAAAGAATATCTAGCCCAATTTTCTCCTCCTTCAACTGATTCAAAAAGGTAACTATAAGGGCCATGTGCAAGTTTTCTATACACACTCAATGGAGTTTCCATATCAACTAGAATCTCTCTAGAAACAGGTATCTTTGTTTTAATATTCACTAATCAATCAACTTTAAGGGAGTCTCGCATCTTTTGTATGATTTCAGGATAGTTAGGTTCTCCAAAAATAGCAGAACCAGAAACGAAAGTATCAGCCCCCGCATCAGCTACTTCTTTTATATTTTCTAACTTAATTCCTCCATCTATTTCTAATCTAGTTTCAAGATTATCTGCATCAATGATGGATCTAATTTTTGTAACTTTTTCCAGAACCGAATCAATAAATTCCTGACCTCCAAAGCCAGGAAACACAGACATTAGTAGAATCATATCTAATTTATCTAAATAACCATCCAATCTGTCTATGGAAATATCAGGGTTAAGAACAAGTCCGGCTTTGCAGCCATTATCTCTAATTAACTCTAAAGATTTATCTACATCTTCTGAAGCTTCAGGATGAAAAGTTATGTAGGATGCACCAGCCTTTGAAAAACTTTTAATCAATTCGTCTACAGGCTCTACCATTAGATGAACATCAATAGGTGCTTTAATTCCATAATCCCTTAAAGACTGACAAACCATAGGACCTATTGTTAGATTAGGAACATAATGATTATCCATAACATCAAAATGTACCCAATCCGCACCTGCTTCTATTACAGAATTGACTTCTTCTCCTAAACGAGAAAAGTCTGCGGAAAGTATTGATGGAGCAATTATATAATCTTTTGTTGCCATATAAGCGGCAAGTTTACTCTTAGGTTAATAAGGCGTCTAATTTTTCAGCTTCTTCAAGGGTGTTTAGATTATTCAGTAAGCCCTCAAATAGTTCTCCTGAAACAAGATTATTTTTTGATGCTGGCAAAAGAATCTCTTCCCAAAGACCAAATTTATGTTTGTCTATATTTTGAAATAATTCGGGTGACATGAAAGAAATGCCTGAATAAGTATAAGTTAAATCTCCTCCTTCTGATCTTACTAGGCCCTCTCTAAGGCAAACATCTCCCTTTTGGTTAGATATAGGATTTCTAATGAGGACCATATGCGCTAATTTTTTATGTTCTAACTTTAGACTTGAGAAATCGAAATCTGTCCATACATCGCCACTTAATACTATGAAAGGTTCTTTGAAGAGATGAATAGCTTTCGCGATTCCTCCTCCAGTCCCTAGAAGTTCACTCTCAATTGAATAAGAAATCTTTAATCCATAGTCAGAGCCGTCTCCAAGAACATCGATAATCTTTTCCCCTAAATGAAATATATTAATTACTACCTCATCTATGCCACATTTCTTTAAATTATTTAAATTCTCTTCTATGAGAGAAGTTCGTCCTATTTTAAAAAGTGGTTTAGGTGTTTTATCTGAAAAAGGAAAAAACCTTTTTCCTTGACCTGCAGCCAACACAAAAGCTTTAGTCATTTATCTCCCCCTAATCGTTCCTCCAAAGCATGAAGGACTGTTGATTTTAATAGCTGTGAAAATTCTTTTAATTCATCATGCTTGTTGCTTGTTTCAATAGCATAAAATAAAGTTTGTTTTAAATCAGGCAACCTAAAAGACTTTCCGTCTCTGATGTGAAGTCGACATAAAGTGCCTAGAATTCTTAATTGTCTTTGTAATCCAGCAAAGTCTAGATCTTCATTTAAAGAAATTAAATCTCCCTTGATGTTAATACCCGCTTCGCTCGATAACGATACATATGCCTCTAAATAATATTCTATTTCTTTGTCTGAGATAGGGTTGTCTATATCCTTTAATAAAGAAGCAAGATCTAAGGTAAATGGACCATAAGTTAGATCTTGGAAATCTAATACTCCAATTGTTCCACCTTCTCTCAACATTAGGTTTCTTAATTCAAAGTCAAAGTGGCACAAAGCCCTTCTTTGACCTAAAAATTTCTTTGCTATGAAAATATAAGCATCATTAATAATATTCCTCTCGGATAAGCTAACTTCTAACTTTAAGTAGTCATATAAAAACCACTCTTCAAACAACTTCATTTGTTCTTTTACTGAAATTTCATCTAATTCGCTAACATCCTCGTGAATGTTCGCTGATTGCAACTTAATTATCTGATCAATGGCCATTAAATAAAGATCCTTTCTGTTATTACTGTCTATTTCGTCTATTAATACCTTATCTCCAAAGTCTTCTATCAACATAAAACCATTTTCAGAATCAAATGCTTCAATTTTTGGGACAGAAACATTATTTTTAATTAGAAATTCTGAATAATTGATAAATTCATTATTTAATTCTTTTTGTGGATCTGAGAAAGCGACGATAAAGTTTTTTTCCGATGAGATTACTCGGTAATATTTCCTTGAACTTGCCTGTTCCCTAAGAGGTTCCATAGCTCCAATTACTCTAATCTGAGATTTTACCCATTTAAATAATTTATCTTCAACTTCTAGCATTTAATAGACCTTAAGAGACCATTTCTTTATTCTAACTGACAACAGCTTGCTTTATGATCTATAAATAAGTTTATGGAACAATCTAAGTTAAATATACTCTAATGATCTGTATGCCTAAACAATA